>Ga0209777_10000026_pt1 | contig 250847 bp, 238 predicted proteins | sample FrelakmetHBP12HB_FD_187147 | JGI IMG/M metagenome (GOLD analysis project Ga0209777, IMG submission 187147) | Freshwater lake sediment microbial communities from the University of Notre Dame, USA, for methane emissions studies -HBP12 HB (SPAdes)... | ecosystem: Environmental > Aquatic >...
AGAAACATGGAGTGCGAAACATGTTAGCCACTTCAGCCCTAGAGAGTGGGGTTGCAAGCTGGAACGACAGAGGACTAAACTTAAGGATCCCAAAAACAGAACTTCACGCATACCTAAAACCAGTAGTCGAAACTTAGTTGGGGATTTGGCTATGGACACGTTTTGGACGATTGTGGTCATACTCGTGATACTGTGGGCAGTGGGATTCTTTGCTTTCTATAGCATAGGTCCAATAATACATATACTGATTGTGATTGCCGTAATCATAGTAGTATATCGACTGCTGACTGGAAGACATGTCTTGAGTGGACAAAAAAGATAGCGTTCACAGACTGTAATTTATGCCAAAACCCATACCAAAACCCAAGAAGACTACGCTTTCCCTCTCCTAATTTCTTTTTCTGTTCTACACTTTCGACATATTCTTTTTTTTGGTTTAGTTTAGTATGGAGTGAAAAGGTGGTGACGATAGAATGAAGAACGGAAAGAAATTAGTTATAGTAGCCTTAGTATTATTCCTATGCAGTTTTATCAGCGAAATTCTTGCTGTATATCCTGTTCTCTGCAATACTCTTTTCAATGCTAATCTCCCTACTCTTCTTGACTCCACTTACGCTATGCTTCTCTCTGAAATAGGAATAGTATTAGTTTTTGTGGCTCTAATTCTTGCTATAGTAGGAGTAGCTTTAAGCTAAAATGGTATAAAGTAATAAAATAAAGCCAGTATCTCTCTTTTTTTAGTCTCTTAGTCTCTTAGTTCTTTAGCTGGTTCTCGGTCCTTAGTCTTTAGGTTTTAGTACTCTTATGCCAAATACCCTTTTCAATGGAGATTTTAGTGCAGGATTCTTTAGCGCACGCGTGGGTCTTGGGTTGGGGTGGAGAATCTTATAGAATAAGATTCCATTATGGTTTAAATGAGCCGAGGAGAAAAGTCATTCGTAGAAGCGGCATATGCTTTGTTGTTGGTGCATCAAATGCTTGACAGTCGAAGCGAAGTGTTGGCCATCATCGCCGCCTTGAATGAAGAAGAGGGCATAAGGCCCACGCTTGAAGAGCTTCGGCAGTCCCTGCGGAACCCTCGGATACTGGTCGTTGATGGCAAAAGCACTGACCGAACAGTGGAAGTCGCAGAGGGCTTGGGTGCTGAGGTGATTCAACAGGAAGGCAAGGGAAAAGGCGATGCGATAGCTAAAGCGATAAGCCATGTTGATTCAAAAGTTGAATACGTTGTCTTCACAGATGCAGACTACACTTATCCCGCGACGTTTATTCCTAAAATGATAAGGATTCTTGAAGAAAATCCCAAGATTGGCATGGTGTGCGGCAACAGGTTTAACTCACATTTCCAAATGGAGAAGATGAATAACCTGTTCTATATGGGAAATAGGCTCCTGGCTTTCACACACAATATGCTGAACGGCGTTGCAATGCGAGATCCACTGACAGGTTTAAGAGTTGTACGCTGGAAAATCCTTAAGGACTGGGCACCTAAATCTAAGGGATTCGACATTGAAGTTGAGCTGAACCATCATGTCGAGAGAAAGGGCTACGGCATCATGGAGATAGACATACCCTATCGACGACGACTCGGCGAGAAAAAGCTGAAGCTGAAACATGGCCTCACAATAGCCAAAAGAATCATGTTAGAAACGACTTACTAGTTAGCGCGCGCGCTCAGTGTGCATGTGTGGTGTATTTAGGTATAGGTGGAAGTAAAGGTGCAGGTTGGCAGAGTGAATGGTTGAGAGATTGAGTGAGTTGTAGAGTGAGTGACCGTGGAATTGGCTATCTGATTAGCAATAATTGTTTGTGTCTGTGTGTCTGTTTGTCTGTCTGTGTCTTACAGAGAGAGGTAGGTATAGAGAGTTAGTTAGTGAGTCAGAGAGAGTAAGAGAATAGTAGACAGAGTAGTAGGAGCAGAAACTGAGAGAGAGAGAATAAGGGTAAAGTTTTATCCAACCAACCAAAAGACGGACGGACGACGAAAACCAAAAAAAATAAACACGGACGACGGACGACCACGACGACGACCACGAACCACGACAACCACGACGGACGGGGAAAAGGACAACCATAGGCCTTCTGAAGGACGACTGAAGACTGTATACCCGATTCAGGATACATCTATGGACATTAATGGAACAGGAAGGATACCATAATCTACTATAGATAGATGTTATCGAAATCGAGTATACGCTTTAGTTGGAAAAACCATAGTCAACCAAAACACTCAGCCGAAATCCGAAGCGCGTTCTGACTTGGCTACTCACGAAAGACCTGATGGCGAAAGCGCGCGCGGGGTTCATACAGGTCACCACCATTTCTTGCCGCAAAGGTTTAATTTTGCCCTGCTAAATCTACTTGTGAGAGTATGTCAGGTTGAGAGAACCTTTTGCCGAGTTTGTTAAGGCTGAGTTAGAGCCCACAACTCTGCTGATTACATGTGGACTTTCAGGAACCTGGAAAACAGAGTCCTCAGAGGAGATCTCAAAAATCAAGGGATATCCAATCCTTCGAACCGATTTGATTCGACTGGAGGTTCTCAAGAATGAGGACATTTTCGACGAAAAAGTTGCGTCAAATATGGGCAAACGAGAGCTTGTCTATGATGAGACGTTTCGCCGAGCAGAAGATCTCGTACGGAAGGATAGAGGCGTAATATTGGATGCGACTTTTGTAACGCAAGAACTACGAAGACGTGCTGCTGCGATTGCTGCAAAATACAAGATGACTTTTGTCATATTTCAGACTCACTGCTCTGAAGAAGTTTCAATTGCGAGGATTTTGAGAAGAACCAAAGAGAACTACCAGTCAAACGCTCTAACTAGGGAAGCCTATCTTAACAACAAAAAGAGGTTTGAGGCGATTGACTTGGATGATCTGAAAGAGAGATTTCCGGAACTCCAAATATTACACTTAACAGTCGACACTGAGTATGACCGTCCCGAGGACTGGTACATAATCGGGATAGATAGAAGGTAGCTGGCCCCCGTTTTATGGTAATAGATTTGCATATTCATTCGAAGAGCTCTGATGGAAACTTGACTATTGAAGAACTTGTTAAGGAAGCTAGAATCAGAGACATTGGGTTAATGTCGATTACAGATCATGACTCGATCAGCTGTCAAGAGAAAGCCATAGCTTTGACAAAGAAAAATGGTATCCATTACGTTGCTGGAGTTGAATTGAATGTAACCTTCTCGCACCGCAGTTATAACGAAGGCAAGTCAATATCGCTGGATTTCCTAGGTTATCAATTTGACGTAAAGAATAAGGAGTTAAGGAACAAACTTCGAGAAACCGCTCAATACCGTGAGGATAGGGCCGCAAAGATCTTAGACAATATTAATGCAGAATTTGAAAAAGAAGGAATTGAAAAGTTAACGAAGAATGATTTGAGGGAGATTCAAGATTCGGTTGACGGAGTACTTGGGCGACCTCACATAGCAGACTATTTGGTGAGAAAGAGAATTGTTGGAACCAAACAAGAAGCCTTTGATAAGTATCTTGTGAAATGTGATGTTCCAAAATATCCTCTTTACGTTGAAGAGGCTTCGAGACTGCTGAGGAATGCTGGAGGAATAACAGTTTTGGCTCATCCTAACGATCCTCACGGAACCTCACTTGTGACCCTGACTAAATCTCTGCGCAAACAGACAGAGATAGTAGAAGAGTCGTTTCTAGGATACATTGATGGCGTAGAGTGTTGGCACTCTAGAAATGACGCTCCAACAACGAATCATTATGTAAAGTTTGCAAAAAAACATGGACTAATCATGACTGGAGGAAGCGATTGCCATCAAAAGCCAATACTCATGGGAACGGTGAAAATCCCCGAATACGTAGCTGAGCAATTCAGCTTTAAGTGAACTTCTTCCGTGCCCCCATCCCTGCAATCCAGGTCGCTTTCAGACTGCGCGCGCTTGAACAGCGAGGCCAACATCGGCGTTTTTCACAACAGGCACGATCGCCATCGTCTCGCTCCATCAATGCATCATCCAGCGCGCGCTTGTGTGGAGGCAGTATAGGGGGTAGTCCAACATCTTGCTCTCGCGCACGCATTTCTTCAGGTGACTAAAAAGTCTTCGCATAGGTGGAGGCTAGTTTAAAGTATGTTTTTGCTTCTTTCATCGTTGCCTTCTTTTCCTCGCCACTTACATCTGGGTCTTCAAGTTTGAAATTGGCAACTTTTCCTCGCACGTAAGCTCGGTAGCATTTGTAGAAAGGAAGAATCTTTGTCAACTCTCGGTCTCCAGAATATTTGACATATCTCTTGACGAGGAAGTTCGACAGGTCGGTTCGTCCTTTGAAATCTAAGTCCATGGCTAAGAAGGCGATGTCTGAGGCAACATCAGAATACCTAAATCTTTCGTTGAATTCTATCGCATCGAAAATGTAAATTCTGTCTGCTACAAAGATGTTGCCCGAATGGATGTCCCCGTGGCAATCTCTGATTCGGCCCTTCTCAGCCCTTTTCTGAAAAAAGGACGCAGTCCTCTTAATGAAATCATCGACTCTTTCACGAACTAACTTGAAATCCTTCATTGATATCGTTCTGCCCACAAACCTCCAAGTCTGTTCGAAATTCTCTTTCCAATTGGTTTCGATTATTACTAGGGAGCCGAACTCGCTTATCCTCTTGTTCGTTTCCGCCTTTGAATGGAATCCAGCGATAATCTTCGCTATTTTGTCAACAAGCTCATTATCCACTTTATTCTCTTCGAGTAGCTTGTTCATCATCTTTTCCTGAGGCATTCTCTTCATCTTCACAGCATATTCGACAGTTTCTCCTTCGCCCTTAATCTTGATCATGTTTGATCTGTTGATGGGAACAACCTCAAGGTACATATCTCTGCACAGTCGTTTGTTGAGCTCTAGCTCTTTTTTGCAGAAGAACTGCCGCTTTTCGAGGGTCGTGAAGTCCAGAAATCCGAGATCCACAGCCTTCTTCACTTTATACACAAATTTACTAGTTAGAAAGACGAAGGATATGTGGGTCTGGGTCATTTCAATTTTACCCGGTTGTTCTTCATAAGCTTCAGGTTTCATCAGACCTTCCACAACTTTCCTCTGAACCGACATCTGTTGGATTCGCTCCCTTTAGAACATTTGAAAACCTTTCTGCCGTTGATAGAACTTCAATGAGCCATATAGAGATATCCCTACGAAGAAGCGCGCGCCTACGACCTCCAAACGTCATGTACCATAATTATTCATTGAAATGAAACTGAGTCGTTTCAAAAGAGGGGTTGCCTCATCAGCGTTTGCGTTTGTATATTCGGAACGCGCCTAGGGCTGCGAAGCAACCTACCAAGCCTAGGATGGTTCCGAAGACATATTCGGGGATCAGAAAGGATTCTGCTGCGGTCACTATCTGGATGCTGTAAGAAGCGTCAACTTGGGCATCATACTTGCCGTTGCCATTGACGTCGATTAAAATATCGTAGTTTCCGGACGTCAAAGGCTCGTTCCATACTATGGTCGTATTAATGTTTCCTGAAGAGTCTGAAGACACTGAAGTCGCGGTGCCTGGAACTCTTTCAGGGAGGGCCATGCCGTCAACCCATGTTGTCTCATTAACTATGTAAATGTTGAATATCTGATTTTTCGCATAGCCCGCTCCGGTGACATAGACCGTTTCGTCCGAAGTGAAAGCATTTTTCTTCACACCTGTATTGTCACAACTTTCGATGGTCGCCTGAACTTGCCAGTTCCAAGTTATGGTCGAGTTCTCAGTTATTGTGAAATTCGTAGAAGTGCCACTACCACTAGACGGGACAGACCCTGTGCCCGTCCAGCCCGTACAGGTGTAGGAAACACCTGCCTCGACCACAGGGCTAGAAACACTGCAAATAACGGAAGAACTATCATTGTATAGGTGATCGCCAAGAGCCGGATTTGGACTGCCGTGGGCGGATAAAACAGTCAACGTCCACTGAACAGTTGCAGTCACGACCCAGTTCCAAGTTATGGTCGAGTTCTCAGTTATTGTGAAATTCGTAGAAGTGCCACTACCACTAGACGGGACGGAGCCGGTGCCAACCCAGCCGGTACAATTCCAAACCTGACCTGCCTCAGTAACTGAACTCGTAACACTGCAAGTAAGCGGACTGCCGTCGGTGTATGGATGATCGCCGACACTCGGACTCGGACTGCCGTGAGCTGATGTGACAGCCAAGTTCCGAACATTCGAAGAAACAGCCCAGTTCCAAGTTATACTCGAGTTCCCTGTTATCGTAAACGTCGCAGAAATCTCACTGCCGCTAGATGGAACAGAACCAGAACCCGTCCAACCGATGCAAGTGTAAGACACGCCAGCCTCAACCACAGGACTGGTAACATTGCAAGTAACTGAAGCCTCATCATTGTATAGATGATCACCAACAGTCGGGTCAGGATTTCCGTGAGCAGACACAACGGTCAAGTTCCAGTGAACAGATGGAGTCACAACCCAGTTCCAAGTTATGGTCGAGTTTTGAGTTATCGAGAACGTCACAGATGTACCGCTGCCGCTAGATGGGACGGAACCTGTGCCCAACAAGCCGGTGCATGTGTAGGAAACACCTGCCTCGATCACGGGACTGGAAACATTGCAGGTAACCGAAGCCTTGTCATTGTAGAAGTGATCGCCAACAGCCGGACTCGGACTACCGTGAGCAGATGCAACAGTCAACTTCCATTCGACCTTCCAATTCCATGTTATAGATGAATCCTGAAGCATCGTAAAGGTCACAGAAGTGCCGGAGCCTGTAGGTGGGACAGAACCAGAACCAGACCAACCCGTACAAAAATACGTAACACTGTTTTCAGTCACGGGGCTAGTGACGCTGCAAGTAACATTGTCACCTTGGTCATAGGGGTGTTTGCCAACAGCCGGGCTGGGAGTTCCATGGACGGATGTAACGGTCAGATTGTGCTGAGGAGCGTTGCCATGCCAATTCCAAGTAATAGACGAATCCTGACCTATCGCAAAAGACACAGAAGAACCAGAACCACTAGACGGAACAGAACCAGAACCCGTCCAACCAGTACAAGTCCAAACAGTACCACTCTCAGTCACAGGACTCGTAACACTACAAGTAACCGAAGAACCATCATTGTACGTGTGCGGACCGTTGCTTGGGTTTGGACTGTCATGAAGTGAAGAAACAGTCAACGAATGCTGAACAAGTGAACCCTGCCAATTCCAAGTAATAGATGAATCCTGGCCTATCGCAAAAGACACAGAAGAACCAGTACCACTAGGCGGAACAGAACCAGAACCCGTCCAACCAGTACAAGTCCAGACAATACTGCCCTCAGTCACAGGACTCGTGACGTTGCAGGTAACATAGGAACCATCACTGTACACATGCTGACCATTGCCTGGATTGGGACTGTCATGAGCAGAAGAAACAGTCAACGTACGCTGAGCAGCACCCCCTTGCCAGTTCCACGTTATGCTTGAATCATGAGTTATAACAAAAGATACCGTCGTAACGCTACCGCTCGATGGAACAGAGCCCGTGCCCGTCCAGCCAGTGCATGTCCAAACAGTACTGCCCTCAGTCACAGGACTGGAAACACTGCAATTAACCGAAGAGCCATCATCATACAAGGTATCACCAACAGCTGGACTCGGACTGCCATGAGCAGAATAAACTGTCAACTTGCGCTGAACAAGTGCACCCTGCCAAAGCCAAGTAATAGACGAATCCTGAGCCATAGTAAAACTCGTTGAAGAACCAGACCCACTAGACGGAACAGAACCAGTACCAGACCAACCAGTACAAGTCCAGACAATACTGCCTTCTGTCACAGGACTCGTAACACTGCAAGTAGCCAAAGAACCATCACTGTATGTGTGCGGACCGTTGATTGGGTTTGGACTATCATGAGGCGAAGAAACAGTCAACGTATGATTGAAAACTTGCCAGTTCCACGTGATACTAGAATTTTGAGTTATAGTAAACGATACTGTGGTGCTACTGCCGCTTGGTGGAACAGAACCAGTACCAGACCAACCCGTACACGTCCAAAGGGCGCTGCTCTCAGTCACCGGACTAGAAACATAGCAAGTAACCGAAGAGCCATCATTGTAGACGTGCGGACCGTTGATTGGGTTTGGACTATCATGAAGTGAAGAAACAGTCAACGTACGCTGGACAATCTGCCAATTCCAAGTAATAGTCGAATCCTGAAGTATTGTGAAAGTGACAGAAGTGCCAGACCCAGAAGACGGGACAGAACCAGTGCCAGTCCAGCCTATGCAAGTGTAAGTAATCCCACTATCAACCACGGGACTGGAAACAGTACAAGTGACAGAAGAACCGTCATTATAATAGGTATCGCCAACACCCGGATTCGGGTTGCCATGAGCAGAGAAAACGGTCAGCTTCCACTGAAGCTGCCAATTCCAAGTAATAGTCGAATCCTGATGTATTGTGAAGGTCACAGAAGTACCAGAGCCACTAGAAGGAACATCACCACTGCCAAACCAACCAGTGCAAACATATGTAGAACCGCTTTCGGTTACGGGACTAGAAACACTACAAGTAACTGAAGTCCCATCGTTGATATAGTTGTCCCCGTTACCAGGGTTGGGGCTGTCATGAGCAGAAGAAACGGTCAGCTTCCACTGAAGCTGCCAATTCCAAGTAATAGTCGAATTCTGAGTTACCGTGAAGGTCACAGAAGTACCAGAGCCACTAGAAGGAACATCACCACTGCCAAACCAACCAGTGCAAACATATGTAGAACCGCTTTCGGTTACGGGACTAGAAACACTACAAGTAACAAGGTCACCAAGACCGACAGGATTGTCGCCAACAGGCGGACTCGGAGAGCCATGAGGAGATGCCACAGTCACGTAATAGGTATCAGACTGAGCATGTATTGTGGATGCAAGGTACATTGAAGCAGTGAGAATGAATAGGATCGCCAACGACGTAAATACTATTTTTTTGTTCATTCTACTTTCTTCTCTGGTTTACAGTTTGTGAATGGTTGTTGTATCATCGTTTCGATGTTTAAGTTTTTTTCCTGAGAATCAATTGGAGCATTGCGGCGCGTGGATGGAAAGGCAAGATTTGGAAATGAGCCTCGAGCAGCCGTTCCTGAAAAATCATCATAACAGTTGAGACTACTCGTTAACGCGTTCTTTCTCTGTTGATGGTTTTGGTTCTCCAAGAATACGTTTTAAGAATTGGTGTTGCTCCGTAGCCGCAGGCTGCGCATCGCATTTTGGTCACGTTGTACGATCTTCTTCCGCATCGCCTGCATTTTATGTGAACCGTTTTGCCTTGGCGTTTGCCGAAGGAGGGTGTTCCCTTTCCCAACGGTGTCACCTTGGCGGCGGTGAAATCAGAACCACGTTGTCTCCTCGGACGATTATCTGCCCCAGTTTCCTAATGTTCTCAGAGGTCGTGGTATCTTCCGTCTCTTCCAGAACAAGGTTCAAATGTTGATCGAACCCTTTGAGTTTTCCACGTAGGTTTTTTCCGCCTTTCAGTCTTACGAGCACGATTTTTCCCAAGTTCTGCTCAAGTATCTCAGTCGTCATTTCGCTCATTTTGAACCCTCAAACCCATGATGTCATGCCTTTTATACCTAAACCTATACATTTAAACCTTATCTAAGAGAGAAGCAGAATGTCTGAAAAACACAGACGATACTTCTTGAAAGCAAGAGAATCTAAGGAGCTTCTGGACAAAGCTTCAAGAAGACTCAGAATCGACTTAGGACAAATCTTGAAGGACAAAGCCAACGTTGAAGTAATCAAAACAGAATCCATCGAACTCTTCCTCATAAACGGAAAACCAGTCCTGGCCCAAACCGAAGAAGACCTCTACCCGACACTGACGTTCAAGGAATTCATCGACCATGCTCCCAAAGTCACCGTCGACATGGGGGCAGTCCCCTACGTATGCAAAGGAGCAAACATAATGGCACCCGGAATAAGAGGGTTCAGCGGCGAATTCCAAAAAGGCGACCTCGTCATCGTAACAGACGAGAAACACGGAAAGCCAATCGCACTCGGAGAAACACTTTTCGACATAGAACAGGCAAAAAACATCAAACAAGGCATCGTCATCAAAAACATACACTACGTCGGAGACAGAACCTGGAACCAACTAAAACAACTCACCACGGCAACCTGAACAATAACGCGCGTGACGAACCATGGCAGAATCATTCCCGCGAAAGCTCATTCTTGCTACTAACTGTGTTGTCGAACCCCCGCCAAACATAGTTGATCTTAGCATCCTCCGCTCCAAGGGGATCCCAGCAACTCTGTTCCCTCGACATAGGACACGTACTTGACCGTTTTAACATCGAAAAATCACGAATCTGGGCTCAAAACCCTGAACTCTCTACGACAAACATAGGCTTTCCATTTGTCAAAACGGGCGACAATGAACTATGCATACGGTACACAATTCCCTTTCCTCATCGTTGGTTGGAAACGTGCAACATTTATATGTGCAAACGCGGAATTCTAGAACACTTTAATAGTCAATTCGCATAACATTTCACACGTTAGTCTTGGGAAATGCTTAAACTCTTGAACCCCGAATAAAGCTTAAGAGAGGAGAAGTTTGCCAGGATTGGGTGGATTGCTCCGAAAGTCCAAAAAGGACGAGAAGGAAGCTGACGCTAAGGACGGTTCTGGCAAAGCCTACTTGAAAGCCATGCCCCTCCGTGAACTGTCGGACATCGACTCGGTGAAGGCCGAGGTGAAGTCCGGAAACATTCTCATTCTGAGGATAACCCCCCTCGCGAACAAGAGCATCGACGACGTTAAACGCGCCGTCAACGAGTTAACCGAGTTCGCCGAATCCGTCGGAGGAGACATCGCAAGGCTGGGCGAGGAACGTGTAGTAATCTGCCCTCCAAACGTGAAGATCTGGCGAGAAAAAGCATCTGTCTCCAACGAGCCCATACCTACAGCAGCCTGAAGGTCTCCATAACCGCAGGAACAAGGGTCTGAACTTCACATCTTCTCTCGATGAAACTAGCCATGCTCAAGCACTTGGCTCTCTCACCATGACACACGACCACCCTCTCAGGCTTCGGCTGCAAGTGTGTCACGTAATTGAATATTTGCCTTCTGTCGCTGTGCCCTGAGAAGCCTTCAATCGACTCCGTGCGCAGTCTGACCTTGGCAACGTCCATCTTGCCCTCCGGAGTCATCACGGCCACTTCGTTCAAGCCCTTCTGCACTCTTCTCCCCATCGTGCCCTCAATCTGATAGCTCACAAAAACTATCGAGTTGTCAGGGTTGTCCGCCAAGCTTTTGAAGTATTCAATTACAGGTCCGCCCTCAAGCATTCCGGATGTGGCCATTATTATACACGGCTCGCCCTCGATTATCTCCTGCCTTACGCTCGGATGCTCCACAATCGTGAAGTAATCCGACTGAAAAGGGTTAACACCGTCGTGAAGTATGCTGTTGCGAACCTCTCTGCCCAAGTACTCTGGGTAAGCCGTGTGAATCGCCGTTGCCTCGGAAATCATTCCCTCGATGAAAACTGGAGCCTCCTTCATGACTCCGCGCCGCATGTAATCGTCGAGGACTAACATGATCTCCTGCGCTCTGCCCACAGCCGGCACCGGAATCAAAACCTTGCCCTTGCGCTCCAAAGTCTGGTTCACGATAGCCGCCAACCTCTCCTCAGCTTCAATCCGGGAAGGCATAATGTCATCCGGACCGCCGTACGTGCTCTCGGTAATCACCGTCTCAACCCTCGGAAACTCGGTAGTCGCCCCCTCCAGAAGCATCGTCCGAGAAAACTTGTAATCACCCGTGTAAACGATGTTGTGTAGGCCCTCGCCCACGTGCAGGTGAACCATGGCAGAACCCAAGATGTGACCAGCGTTGTGCAGGGTTAACCTGACATCTGGAGCGATGTCCGTGACGACGCCAAAACGCAGGGGCATCGTGTGCAACACAGATTCACGCACGTCTTTCTGATCATAGTAAGGTGTCACACCCTGCTTGCCCGCTACGTCCAAATAGTCTAGCTGAAGCAACGTCATCAGGTTTGAAGTGGGCGCCGTACAGTAAATCGGACCGTCATAACCATACTTGTACAAAAACGGTATAAGCCCACAGTGGTCCAGGTGAGCATGGCTAACGACAACCGCGTCCAAGGACTCCATCTCAAACGCGGGGTTGTCAAGTCTCGGAAAAGCCTCAAACGGTCTTGTCGAACCTGGGTTTATACCACAGTCTAGTAGCACACTGCTTTCACGGGTCTGGACAAGCATCGCGGACCTTCCAACCTCCTGAAAACCGCCAAGCGCCGTGATCCTGACATCTCCAACCTCAAAAGCCTTAGGCCTGAAAATCCTTTCCCCGACGGTTCGCAGAATCCGCTCTCTCTCCTTGCTCTCAGAGTGTAGATAGTGACGCATGTGAGTAATGATTTTAGACTTTAAAGGTGGGCTTCTCAACACGTGGGGCCGCCACTTAGTCCGCCTGATTATCTCCTGCAGAACCGTCCCGTTCTTCCCTATCACAAGCCCAGGCTTCTTGGCGTCGATTATTATCTCGCCCAAGCTGGGGTCAAAGTTTATGTCTGTAACCTCTGCCTCAGGCGAGATTATGTCCTTCGCGATTCTTTCAGCCTCAGCCTCCTGGAGCCTCACAGAAGGATCAGAGCGGATGACTATCCGTTTCCTTATCACATTAACTATGTTGGCGATGACACTGCTCTGCTCAACGAGCACCTCAGGCCTCTTGGTATAAACAGCAAGCGTTGAGCCTTCATACTCTATCCTCGTCACTTCAGCCTCTTTCGGAACATGCCCCAGAATGTACTGACTGATTTCTATCTTTTCCCTACCCGAGTCCTGCACCCTTTTAACTTCCTCAATCGGCTAGAAGCTGTTTCTTCTCCTTGTCAGTCAAATCCCTGTAGCCCTTCTCATCTATCACGGCGACGTTGAAACTGTCTCCGCTCGCCGCGTCGCGCTTCATGGAAGCATTAACGGCCTTCGCGATTACGGGCAACATTTCCTTCACGGTCGCGCCCTCCCGGAACTTGTCCTCCAGTATGCCATAAGCCACCGGAGATCCTGAACCCGTGGAAACATATTTTTCCTCCGTCAGACTGCCGAAGGGATCTATCGAGAACACGTGCGGCCCGGTGTCATCCACGCCGCCCACGAGAACCTGGGCCAAGAGGGGCACGTATCTGGCTGAAAACAGCAGGTTTGACAAGAACCTAGCGGCAGAGTTCACGGGCAAAGGCCTTCCCAAGTTCACGCGGTAAAGGTGCGCGTTAGCTGTGAGTATGTCGACAGCCTTTTGAGCATCGGCGACGCTTCCAGCAATAGTCATGGCCAAGTGGTCGTCTATCTGATACACTTTTTTCCCGTGTTTGTGGGCCACGTAGAAACCCATGGTTACCCGCGTGTCTGACGCCAATATTACGCCGTCCTTGCAGACTGCGCCGATTGTTGTGGTTCCTCTCAACGCTAGCCTGTTCATTACATCACTGTTGCTTGCCATTTTCAATCTTCTCCCAAAACCTAAATGCGGACAAATTACTTCGCAAGGAAGTAGCATCATCTAATCATGATCAAGGTGTTAATTAACATTGTGCTCACAAAACACAGAAACAACAAAAACCATCGGTAACAAAAACCGCCGAGCTTGAGAAGCGCCTGCAAGGCATGAGCAGGTTTTCTGCGTGCAACCTGTCATCTTTTCAGCCTGCAAGTCAGAGCCAAGACTCCATCGCGCGTTCTCAGGCCCTCACGACGATAGTTCCTGACAGGAAGTTGAATATTCTCTGTCTCTTTCTTGGATGAAGAATCCATCCTAGAATAAGGTCTAGCGGAAGCAAGAAAGCCTTTCCAACGCTTTCTAAGGCTGCCTGTGCCATGTCGATTGGTTCACCGTCCAACCGCGTGACTTTTAGTCTCATGAGCATTTTGCCCAACGATCGCCCGTAGATTCTCTCCATCAACATCCAGTACAGTAAATATACGACGTTGCTGAGTCCGAAGTTGACGAATGGAATCCAAAACGGAAAGCGCGGTACGATGGCGAAGCCAGGCCACCCTAGCCAAGTGAGAAGGCTTATCGGTGCCATGACGATGCCCAGAACAACAACGTCTACCAACCATGCCAAGAACCTTTCCCCCCAGAAGGCCAGCCTGAGCTGCGGTGCCGCCTGCACTGGAGTTCCGCATTTCGGACAGTAGAGTGCTCCTTCGGGCAACTCGTTTCCACAGTTTCTACAAGACGGCAACTTGTTTCCCTCTGTCTCGAACATTGTTTAACCACGTATTTATCTCTCACCTCTTCTCAAACTTGCTTTCTGCGTGTCGAGGGTCTGGGCCGGCCGATGATGGTTTGAGCCGGTTTGAGAACATCTGGTTTTGTTAGACACTGTTTGGGACAAAGTTGGGGGCTTGTGCTTCTATGAGAAGCCTTTTTAAGGTTTAAATGCAAATCGCTATGAAAACAGTTGCTGATACGCGATTAAGCCGTGATTGTTGTGCCCCTTAAACATCATCGAATGCAGTTTCCGAGAGAGGTCATCGTTGGACACGGGGCGATAGAGCGCATAGGAGAGATCTCGCGACGTCTGGGTTTTGCAGAGTCTGCGCTCATCATTGCAGGTTCGAAGACTTTCAACGTCGCTGGCAAGAGGGTGAAGGAGCTTCTCGAGAAAAAGGAAGGAATGACTGTTAAGACTTTCCTCGTCGAGTGTGCAAGTGCGAGCGACGTGAAGGCTGTTGAACAGAGAATCGAGGCGTTGAAGCCGCAGATCGTGTTTGCCGTGGGTGGCGGGACCAAGATTGACGTTGCCAAGTGCAGCTCTGCCAATCAGGGTATCCCCTTCATCAGTGTTCCCACGACGGCTTCTCACGACGGAATCGCGAGTCCCCTGTCTTCCATCAAAGGTTACGAGAAGCCGTACTCGGTTCTGGCTCAGGCACCGTTGGCTATCGTGGCAGACACGAAAATAATAATGCAGGCTCCTTGGCGTTTCGCTGTGAGCGGTTGTGAAGACGTCATCGCAAAGTTCACGGCGGTGAAAGACTGGAAGCTGGCGCATGAGGACAAAAACGAGTATTTCGGAGGATATGCTGCAAGCCTGGCTTTGATGAGTGCGAAGCACGTCATGCAGAACGTGAGTTTAATGAGGGCTGGGAACGAGGAAGGCTTGCGGATCCTGTTGGAGGCGTTGATAAGCTGTGGGGTGTCGATGAGCATAGCTGGGAGCAGTCGCCCTTGCAGCGGTTCGGAACACCTGTTCAGCCATGCGCTTGACGTGATTAGGCCTAATCACGGAATGCATGGTGAGAGATGCGGTGTGGGGACGATAATGATGACATACCTGCACGGGGGAAATTGGAAGCATTTACGAGACGCTTTGAAGAAGCTCGGGGCGCCTACCAACGCGCGGGGGCTCGGCGTGGAGAAGGAAGACGTGATTAAAGCTTTGAAGATGGCTACGTCCATGAGACCTGAGAGATACACGATTCTGAACAAGCTGAATCTGAGACGCGAGTCCTACGAACACTTGGCAAAAGTGACCGAGGTCATCTAGAAAACTGAAGTTGCACGCGTTCCCTTCATATTGCTTGCGAAGGGCTAGGTCTTGACTTCGGCTTCGGCCGCCTGCTCTGTTTTCTGTTCCTTTGCAGGCTCTTTTTCACGCTCTTTTTCAGGCTTGGCCTCGGTTTTTTTGGGTTCAGCCTTGAAGGTTTCAGCAAACTTGACTGTTGTTATTCCTTCGAGGAATCTGTGAATGTCCGTGGCTATGCCTCTTTTTGCAAGCTGAACTCCTTCCAGATAGAAGGCTTCTTCTGGCATCTCGATGTTCACGGTTTTTGGCTTCACGGTGAATTGGAACTTGCCTTGCTCGACGGCGGGTATTCGACGGTGAATTAGCGCGGCTATTTTCTCATTCACTGTTTCGAGTTTCTTCTTGACGGTCGTGTCGTAGACGAGTGTTTTTCCCGCGAGTGGGGGGTTGAAGTCGAGGAGAACTCGCCCAGCTCCTATGGCTCGGACCGTGGCCGTTTTGCCGCCGTATTCGACGCGCTTTCCCAGCGTTGGCGTGATGTCTTTGGCCAGTAGCTGCCTAAGAGGGACCCGTTTGACCTTCTCTGGGTCTCTGGGGCCAAAGGCTTTGTCAGGCGGAATTTCTACTACAGCAGGCTTGTCTACTTCCATCGTTGTCAGGTTTTCATCCAGAGCCTTGATGACCCATCCCTCGCCGATGACCACTAGCTTGGGCTCGTAGATGTCGCCTTCCTTGTACATGTGTTCCTTCTTGGCTGTTTCTTCAAGGGTTGTGTCGAAGACTTCACCAGTCTCCTTGACTTTGGCGACGTAGTCCACCAGTATGAAATTGCCTTTCTGCAAACTCATGAAGCATCATCTTCAAGCGGTATTGGCAAAGTAAGTTTTAAACTTCAATAAAAGCTTTCGGTTCGCATCGCACGTGCCTGCTTCCAACATTAACGGGTGTAGCTTTGACATTTGGAAAGAACGAAGGGAAATCAATAAACCGTTCACCGAACACTCTTGGACGAGGCAGGACTGAACCAAAGTTTTGGCGGAGCCAATTCATGACCAAAGCAGACAGTGAAAAATCGTTTCTGAATAGTCATGTCAAATATCAAGTCAATAAAAGAAAGTGTCTATACCATCCCTTATTGGAGTGCCCAACACCTGACGAGCCGTGCATCTTCACAAGGCAAGACTGACCTTGCGCCATGCTTTTTCACTCCCATGGCAGCGGGGAGCTTCGCATGGTCAATGTAAAGAGATTCGTGAACAAATCATTTCAGAAGAGCCCTTGCTTCGGGGTGCCTAACTTGTGATTTTTTGAGGCTCAATTGGCTGTTTTCTTGTATTGTGTTGTTAAGGGTTATATGGTTGTTTGTTTAGGGGTTTTGGGCGGTGAGGTTGCGTGTTCGAATTTGGAAGAGTGAGGTTTAGGGCTTTGGAGAGGGAGGATTTGAGGTTGTTGCACGGGTGGGAGAATGATTCTGAGCTGATTATGTATTCCAGGAGTAGGCCTCTGAATTTTGTTAGTTTGGCTCAGCTGGAGAAGCAGTATGAGGATTGGATGAAGGATGAGAAGGAGCTGCATTTCATCGTTGAGCTCGTTGACTCTAAGGAGGCTATTGGCATTGCGCGTCTGCAGAGGCAGGACTGGGGCAACGTCAAGACTGCGGACATCGGAACCTACATTGGAAAGAAGGAACTCTGGGGAAAAGGTCTGGGACGAGAGATAACAGTCGGGCTGCTGGAGATGGCGTTTAACCAGCTTAATGCTGAACGGTGCCAAGCGTGGAGCGTCGAGTACAATCGTCGCGCTCACAACGCTTTGGAAGCCTGCGGCTTCAAGAAGGGCGGAGCCGTAAGACAGACAGTTTTCGTGAACGGCCGCAAATGGGACAGCTATTACTTTGACATTCTGAGAGGCGAATACCTAAACACTAGACTGGATCTGCTAAAGCAAACACTGGGAGACAAGGCTAATGATTACATCGGTAAGAATGACAAGATTGAAGGATGACAGGAAAGGCTGTAAGACCTTAGCACCCGTTTCAATCACCATAATGGAAAGGACATGCCAAAAAGCCATCGCGTCAGGCGACGATGTCTAGAAAACGTAATAAGAAGGGGGAGAGCCCATTGAGTGTGGTGCTCTCTCAAATGAGTCATGAAGCTGTGTGTCTGGAAAGGAAACTTGTTGTTCCAGATGTCAAGGTCGATGACGTGGCTTTGGCCTGCCAGAAAGCCTTCAAGGAAATGGGTTTGAAGGTGATGAAAACCGAAAGAACTAAAGAGGGAAGTGCAACAGTGCTCGCCGGAGAAGGCGCGCTCGTGCCCTTGACCTTGAGAACCCTGCTATCCCCCTTCAGCATACAACAGTACGTCAAAGCTGCACAACGATCAGGCGTGCATGTGGTGATTTCGCCGTCAGAAGAAGGCACCATGATATACTCCTGCGGGCTCGCACTCGACGAACTGACCGGAAAGCCTGCCAAAAGCTTCTCCGACGAGGACATGGATGAGATAACCAACACGATGGAAGCCCTCGACTTTGAAAACAAATTCCTGAAGAAGATAAAGGAACTCTTCCCCAAAACCAAAGAAATAGAATAACAACAATCAGGATTGCGGACAAGCGCCAGCCACTATGTTGTGAAATGGTCTTTTCTTCGCCGTGCAAGAAAAAAAGCGTCTGAGATTCAGTCTGCTGGGGTTTGAAAAGACTGGGGCTTGGTGAGTGTTGGTCGTGCGTGATGGGTTAGCCTGTCAGGTAGCCTCACCAGTGTCTTACGATAAAGCCTGTGTTGGTGCTGCTGGTTGTTCTTTTGCGCGCATTGAGTAGTAGTGGACTGTTAGAGTTATTGGCAGTATGGGTGCTATGAAGGCTGTTATTATGCTGCTCAAAACCCAACCGTAGCCTCCAAAAGGACTCGCGATTAGATTGGCAATCCCTGAGACCACGATCACTATTATTCCCATTATGAGAAGTATGGCGAATGTCTTGAGCCATCTGTGACTCACCAGCTTTCTGCTTCTGGACAATCCGTCGATCGCGCCCACGTTCTCAATCATGATAGCTGAGACCGTCAGTGAGAACATTAAGCCCAGTATTATTCCGGGTATTATCACAGCAATTAGTCCTGCCCCAATCATTATGGCAAGCAAGATTGCCCCAGCCAACAGTGACGGAAGCTTGCGAGCCGTGAATCGCACTGCGCCCTTCAAGCTTGTTCTGTTGTTGTCAATTAGCTCTGACGAACACTTGATGACTGTGCCATATGCTATCACGTCTATTATCCAACCTATCAGTCCCGCCACCAACGCTACTGCGATCAGCGTTGACAAGTACTTACTAATCCAGTTAGTCACGTCTTCCAATACTCCTGTCGTTGGCACTGGAGGAATGCTCGAAGTATAGAAACGTGCCAGTGCGGCTCCTATTCCCCCTGATATCAAGTACGCAATGAGCATCGGTATAAAAAGCGTCGCAAAATTCTTGAAGTAGAGGTCGAACGTTTCGCTGACGGTTCTTTCAACCGAAAGTTCCGTCTGCGGCTTTCCACTGATCAATTCATAAACAACCTCAGGTTCACTTAACGTGAAACTCCATTTAAGACTTTTGAAAACGCGCGCGCTCAGAACGCATCCAATTACTTCTGTTTCTGAACTTCCTTTCTCATCAAGTCTTGAAGTGCTTCGCTTATTCGGCCTGGATATTTAGGCCAAACGACTGTTCGCATAAACTCTCTAAGCGAGCTGTCTGGAACGTTGCAAATCGTAAGGTTTCCAAAGAAGTCGTCTTTGAACTTGCCATTTTCAACGATGCAGTTTATGAGCGGTTTATTCTTCGCGTTTTCATCTTCTTCTGTCTTGTTAGCGCGCACGGAGCTGTATCGAATCGTACAGGAAATGGAGATCTGTCTAGCATATGCAAGAGCATTGTTTCACAAGTCTTATCTAGTACATCGATTGTTATTATTCTTCTGGAAAGCCTATTGCCGGTATTAACCTTAAGCGGGGCCATTGTGACTGAGAAGGGAGAACAAGTTTTTCTCAGCTCATGGGAATGGTGAACAGTTCAGTCCGGCGGTGGCTAAAAGAAAAGAATGGAGAAAGGAAAAATGAGAACAGTTTCTGGAATATTACTGATGCTGCTTATGCTTGGCACGTTAACTCTGGCACTTAACGTTCGGCCCGTAAAATCGTCTCCTGCAACGATCACGGTTCCTGACAATTACCCGACGATACAAGCGGCCGTAAACGCTGCTAACGCCTATGACACAATAATCGTTCGAGATGGAGACTATCCTGAGAACGTAACCGTGAACAAAAGCAATCTGACGATTATGGGTCAATACAGACACACAGCTGTGGTCGAAGGATGGTTCTACCTGAGTAACGTATCCTATGTAACCATCGCAAATTTCACAATCCTCGGCCCATACTCGTATATGTCGGCTGGAATCACGTTCGAACAATCTTCCTTCAACACTATAAGAAACAACGTAATCTCCAGTTGGTATCACGGGTTGTATTTCGACTACCTGAATCACACTGATCCAAACGAGCCCGTGCTGGAAACAGCATCATGCCATAACAACACCATCCTTGAGAACAACATAACCAACATCTCCGATAGCGCGATCTTCTTCATGGAAGGCTTGACTTACAACAGGTTCTACCACAACAACTTCTACAACACAATTGTGGACTACATGCTACCCGATGTTGAGTTCTGGGACAACGGCTATCCTTCTGGAGGAAACTATTGGAACGGCTGCACTATAATTGATTCGAAGTGGGGACCAAACCAAGACCAACCTGGACACGACGGGATAAACGACACACAATACATGGTTTACGGCGAAAATTATGGCGGGATACCGGGTTTTGATCATTACCCTCTAACGTCTCCATGGAGTCCTCCCGACATTGCAGTTACGAGTGTGACGCCATCGAAAACCGTGGTTGGAGAAGGAACTGTGGTCTACATTAACACGACGCTGCTGAACAATGGGAGCAAGGTTGAGGTGTTTAATGTCACTGTCTACGCCAACACAAGTGTCATCGGCACCTTTCTAAACGTCATATTTGTGGTAGGTTCTGGGAGTGGGGTCTGCTCGTGGGACACCACTGGATTTGCCGAGGGCAATTACACCATAAAGTCAGTAGCTGACCCTGTTGAGGGCGAAGTAAGCACGTCAAACAACAACTGTACGTACGGCTTAATCGCCGTAACCATTCCGGGCGACCTCAACGACGACTTTAAAGTCGGCCTGTCTGATCTATCTATCCTCGCAAAGGCTTACAACACCAAGCCAGGCGACGCCAAGTGGAACCCCAACGCAGACATAAATGGCGACGGCAAAGTCAGCTTGTCAGACCTTTCCATCTTGGCAAAACACTACGGACAACACTACCCCTAACCTTTTTTTAGCGGACTTCTCGTTTTCTGGTATTCTGGCAATCTCGGGCAATCTCTCTTGAAAAGCTTCAATTAGGTTCTGACAGTTCTTGCTTTAGGCGTTTCATTGCACTTGTAGTAGCGGATTCGTTTGTCAAACTTGGCGTGGTCAGGATGTCCTCGATTCGAGGATTTTAAGGGACTCGTTTGTTTTCACGAAGTTAACGCCGACGGTTTTTGCGATCTCTGAGGGCGTCCGATAAGAATCAATGAGAGCCTTAAGAATCTTCAGTCTAGTTTTGGCGCGCGCGATATGCACCTATTTACCTTCACCGTCTATAATCTCCTTAAGCTTGACTAGAGCCTCTCGCGTGGCATGGCTTAAACTGGAAAAAGAGAGGGGGTTCTAGTAGTAGAATGTTATGGTCACGTTTACTGTTGTTACAGTATCGGTTGAGTTGTTTCCGATTTTGATTAGCACGTTTGGGGTGTACTTGTTCGTTTGTCCAAACGACACGACTGGAAATTCTTCATCAAAATAGTAATAATTCGCATTGTGTATGAAGGGAGTGGGGCTAACTGCGTAAAGATAAACACCAGGTGGATAGCCGTAATACACGCTCCATGTCAGGCTGACCCAAATACTCGGATTCGCTGGCTTAATATAACCCACAACCTCAACGTCACCTGAATAGGGCGTATAGAACAACTCAGAGACATTTTCGTTTGGACTTATGTTGAACGTCTTGTTACTGAGCCAAATCTCAGATTTTTCATGGTTGACCATGTCGTTCAGGTTGTTCACTTGACCTTGCAAATTTGTGTTTTGAATATACATAAGAACAACTGTTCCACCAAGCCAGGCTATTAGAACAATGCTTATTGTTCCTAATACAATAACAACATTTTTTCCAACATATTGCTTTTCATCGACTTCTAGTTCACTCATTTTTGAACCCCTAGCTTGTCTTCTGTTGCGTTGCTGTACGGATTTGATTTCTGTCTTGAAGAAAAGTGACGGAGTTTCGTTGGAGCCGTCTAGTACAAGGGCTTGACATAGATAACCATGTAGTGTGACTCCAAAGCGAAGGTCCTAATTTCTATGTTGAAGACTTTAACAGCTTCTGGAATAGTGCTAACGATAACATTTATGTCTGTAGTGTTCTGGTCAGTTTGTATTTCCAAATTCGTGCTTTCTGTTTGACCCCACCCATGGCTTATAGTCTTGATCTGGTAGGAAAAATCGTATAGGTGTATTTCGTTTGTTAGCCCACCACTGATGTTTACCGCTATATCATGATTCACAGTGATGTTCAGTTCTGTGTAATGCAAGGAAGCCATATAGTTCTGAACGGTAGGTTTAACCAAGGTCAATATGTAACTGGAAATATGGTCTGATGTGACATTGGACACGTCTATCTCAATTCCATCATATTTGTACACATCCCCAATGTGTGGTGTATAGCTTTCACCAGAATCAATGAACGTTGAGACATGCAGACCTGAGGAAGAACTATAATAGAGATTGTATTCTGTGTCTCCAAAGTCAAGCTTAGCTGTTCCGTTGCTTCCCATTGTGTCTGCACCTCTAAGCGTGAGACTTGTGTAAGCATTGTGGGAAGAACTGGAAGAGTTCTGAAAATAAGAAAGTATTGTCGGAGAAAACCAGAAGAAAGCACCTGTTATGACGACAACTATGCCCAAACCGACAAACTTTCTGATTTTGGACACGGCTACCTAGTATAACTAGTAATTCCCCTCAGATAATAGCTTTTTTCTGTTTGTAGAACCACAGAGAAATGAAAATCAAGGCCATTACTTCTGCAATAATAATTAACCCCCAAACAGTTTTTGGCATCATTGAAGTGAATTGTGGCTCATTAAAAAGGTAGCGCGCTGCCTTGTCCCGAAATTGGTGTAAAGTGGTCATAATTCCTGTTTTCGGGTTTAGGGGCAGTTTTGAGGCACATATGTGTTTTTAGCCCTTCTGTGTGCCTTGACTTTCAAGATGGGCTAAGTGTAGCCTCAACGGCTTATGGGAATAACTACTTCCATCCGGCTTTGATGGAACCCCCTGATTTGCCGGCTTTCAGCGCGGTCAGGATTTGCCTACGAACCAGGCCCAAATCAAGCTCCAATAGATAAAAGAAGAATAAAAACCATTTTAGACCATTTTAGGGACAAGCCAGCGCGCGCCCTCCGTCCTAGTTTACGACCAAGCTGCACTGTGTTTTCGGAAAGCGCGCGCCCTTTCGGATGAACCTGCTGAGACACTTCTCGGGTGGCTGTCTCGCCTGTTTTGATGAGGCGGAGCTCCATAAGCGCGGGAAGAGAAACAACGAGCTTGCCGTATGCTGTCACAGCTATGATCCAGCCGATGTCGTTCGGTCCTGCAGATGGCAACAGTTATTTATAGGCGGATGTATAGGAAAAACGTTAGACGCAGGTTTCTGAGTGGTCAAATTGTCGGAAGATAATCGGCAAGCGGCTGCGACGAGGCGAGAAAACCTTGTACTGTCCTAAGTGCGGAACTCAGCTTCCAGATGATGCTGCCTTCTGCATAAAGTGTGGAACCAGCCTCACTACTGCTCAGCCACAACAGGCTCCAGCCTCGACTGCGCCCATTCTGGCTCCGTTGGAAGCAAAGTCGCTGAAGTGTCCCCATTGTGGCGCGCCGATCACGCCGAAGTTTGGCGAGATGATCATAACCTGTGAATACTGTGGAACAGGAGTAACGTTAGGAAACGACGGCTGGAGGGGTGTGCAGAGGCAAACCATGCTTCCACTCAAGCTAGCTGAAAAAGATCAAGTCGCCGCGGAAATACACAGCCTTATGGACAGGGGACTGCTGCACAGACACCTTCAAGAGAGTTCAACGCTTGAGGAGATGAACCTGAGCTTTGTCCCTTACTGGATCGTCTCCGTATCGGCGAGGACATCTGTCGTGGCTAGCGACATGGCAGTTCAAGCCGGAGAAATAGCCACCACCGCCGCACTGGCCGGTGTGATAGGATCGGGCTTTGGTGGTAGACGGGGTGGGGGTGGTTTTGCAGGGCCACTTCTTGCGGGAGCACTGATGGGCGGCATGATGGGTCCGAGTCAAGCTGCCGCGAGGAAGACCTACCAGATGAACAACAACTACAATTTTCCCATAGTAGCGCTCAAGGCTCTCACTGAACATCAGCCCAGAAATTACCAGTTCAACCTCGACGATAGGACTCTTTTCGATGTTTCGAAGGTCCCGAAGGGTATAAAGATTCTGAACGGTGACGTTGGAGAAGAGGCGGCCAAATATCAGGCTAAGACGCTCGTCGATCAGCTGCAATCCGAGAGGGCGCACGCACAGTACCATATGATTCAGCAGCTACACACTGACATAGACGTCGCAGACTCGGAGCTGCTCTACGCGCCAATATGGTTCGCCCGCTACGAACACAAGGGGAATAAAATAGCTTTGGTAATCGATGGCAACTCAGCCAGCGTGATAAACAGCATCGGCCTCTGAAATAATCGAGAGAATCCTGTTCCATCCACGATTCCCGTCTCTCATTTTTCGTCTTCAGTATGCGAATTCTCAGCCAATGTCGCAATAGCCGAACTGCTTTTCTCCAGAAGGCAAATATCGGCAAAACATGATATATGAGACCTAGCCAGCGAATCGGCGGGTCAGGTTTGGATACTCAGAACAGGAATGTTATCATACTCTTGTTTGCGCTTCTAATTTCATGCGAATTCGTTCCTCCCGCATTAGCCCCTGAATCCACTTTTTCAGTGATATGGATCACTGACACACAATACCTTTCGCAGACTTATCCCAGCGATTTTGACAACACGTGCAACTGGATAATAAGCAACAAGGACGCCTACAACGTCAAGATGGTCGTGCACACGGGCGACATAGTCAACACTGCTTCGGATCTGAATCAGTGGGAAAACGCCAACCATTCGATGGGATTGTTGCTGGACAAGGGCATACCCTACTGTTGGGACGTTGGAAACCATGATGACCAGTCCTCATGGAACGGCATGAACTTCAAAGCCTTCAACGCCTCAACCATGAGTCAAAAACCCTACTGGCTCGGAGACGATTCAAACGGCAGAAGCACGGCAGTACACTTCGAATTCAGCAACTGGAGCTTCATAGTCATCAACCTCGAATACGAAGCAAGTGACCCAGCCCTGAGCTGGGCCAACAGCATTCTGGACAGCCATCCCAACTCCTACGCCATCGTGGCCACTCACGCCTATCTGGATGAGAACTGCCGGTACGATCAATGGGGCCTTCATCTTCAAAACACGGTTTTGAACAATCACCCGAACGTTTTCATGACTTTGAACGGTCACTACTACAGCAACGGCAACGCAAACCGAACAGTAATAGGAAATCGGCATGAACTCTTCTTCAACTATCAGAACTTAGACTCCGAGAGAGGAGCGGCAACTGTGCGAATCCTGACGTTCAACGTGTTAGAGAGTAAAGTAGAGGTTAAGACCTACAAAATCTACAGCGGTCAGTTTGCAACGGATTCTGAAAACCAATTCACCCTGAACATTCCGTTTGGCGCGATTCCGGAATTCCCCGCTAACCTTCTGCCCTTAGTAGTCGCTCTGATCGCCCTTTCTTCCGTACTGTTAAGACCACGACGACCAATACATATACAAGACAGCCAAAGGCCGCCAAGATCCCAGTAGGCCTCCCAGACCTGAGCAATCATACATACTCCATCTGTTTCCTCACGACTCGTTACCAACAGCATTACATCTGGCGTTACAACTGAACAGCAGAAAGTCAACCCTGCCTACAATCCCTGACTATTGCAATGAAAATTACATCTGACATTACAAACAAAAGGGCTGAGTCCACTCTGAACGGTAGTCCAGCCCGTTTTTCTTCATGGTTTGTTACCATACACATTACATCTGACATTAAGCCTAGAGAGAATATAGATAGTAGTGATTCATTTATAGATTTATTCTGTATCCAGTACTAAGTTTAACTCTATGTCCACCAAATGATATAGATTAATTAAACTGTAGAAAAAGAGGGAAGATTGATTTCTGTAGTGTCCAAGTTTTCACTGTGTCTAAGTGTCCTTTGAGGCTCTGAGGCTCTAGGACCACCCACGACTCCCCCCCACCAAGACTATACTAAAGCCTAGACTAAACTAAAGCCTAAAGAACTAAGAGACTAAAAAAAGAGAGATACTAACTTTACTTCTAGCTTAAACCTACTCCTACTATGGCAAGAATTAGAGCCACAAAAACTAATACTATTCCTATTTCAGAGAGAAGCATAGCGTAAGTGGAGTCAAGAAGAGTAGGGAGATTAGCATTGAAAAGAGTATTGCAGAGAACAGGATATACAGCAAGAATTTCGCTGATAAAACTGCATAAGAATAATACTAAGGCTACTATAACTAATTTCTTTCCGTTCTTCATTCTATCACCACCTTATCACTCCACACTAAACTAAACCAAAAAAAGAACGGTGTTATGTGTTTAAGTTTTCCTATAGAAGGGGGGAAGGAATTGTTAGTTATTGTCTAACTAGCTATCAACATTATGTCGAAAGTGCAGAACAGAAAAAGAAAGCAGGAGAGAGAAAGCGTAGTCTTCTTGGGTTTTGGTATGGGTTTTGGCATAAATTACAGTCTGTGAACGCTATCTTTTGTCTCCAGACAATATGTGTCTTCCAGTCAGCAGTCGATATACTACTATGATTATGGCAATCACAATCAGTATATGTATTATTGGACCTATGCTATAGAAAGCAAAGAATCCCAGTGCCCACAATATCACAAGTATGACCACAATCGTCCAGAACCAGTCCACAGCCAAATCCCCAACTAAGGTTCAACTACTGGTTTTAGGTACGCGTGCAGTTCTGTTTTTGGGACCTCTAAGTTTAGCTCTTTGTCTGTCCAGCGTGCAACCCCGCTCTTTAGGGCTGAAGTGGCCAACATGTTTCGCACTCCACCTTTCTTTGCGCCAAGCACAGATTCAGCTGCATCCTTGGTCAATTCGACTTCAAGATGAGTTACTTCCCAACTTCCTGGATCTATTCCGAGTTCTTTGACTGTGCCTATTTTCTCGGTCCCAGCATAGACATCTTTGTCCATAAACTCTTTGCTTTTCATCCTCATTTTTCCCTCCTTTTTGAAAATACGTTATGTGAAGCACATGCTTTAAGCTTTTTGGCTTAGGTATTACTGATAGATGCCTAGAAGATGAATCCTGTCATGCAATCACCAAAAAAAGAGGGGAAGGAATGGCTAGTCGTTTGTCTAACTAGCTATCAACATTATGTCGAAAGTGCAGAACCATACCACTACCAAAACCCACTCTCTTTTTCTGGTTTAAGCCATGCAGTACAAAAGGCATTAGCCAAACTCAGAGCGTATACATAGATTAGAAAGACAGAAATCTTAAATTTGGACAGCAACAGAAGACAAACTAGACGTGAAGACAGAACACGTGCAAATGGTTAAGACGCAAGGGCTCTAGCGTGGTAGACTAGCCATCTACCACGTATTTGATATTAACTAAACAGGGTGGTGATTGGAATGAAGAAAAAGACATTGATAGGAATAATGTTGTGCTTAACTCTGTTTGCTATGTTATGCATGGCTTTAAACTTTGCCAAAGGTTCAGGACAATCGCCAGTTAATCTTGGTTCAGCAGGAAACTTTGTTATTCTAGCAAAGTCAGGTATATCCAGTACTGGAACCACTTCAATTGTTGGGGATATTGGAGTGAGTCCAATCGACTCTACTGCCATTACTGGATTTGGGTTAATAATGGATTCCTCTAATCAATTTGCGACATCATCTTTAGTTACAGGAAAGATATATGCTGCCGACTTTGCAGCACCAACTCCAACTACCATGACTACAGCTATAAGCGATATGGAAACAGCGTACACCGATGCTGCTGGAAGAAGTTTACCAGACCATACTGAATTAGGAGCTGGAAATATTGGCGGAATGACTCTCTCTGCTGGCCTATACAAATGGAGCACTGGCGTGACAATACCAACTGACGTTACCCTCTCAGGAAGCTCAAGTGACGTGTGGATATTCCAAATAGCACAAAACCTTGATGTCAGTTCTGGTGTACATGTTATCCTAAGCGGAGAAGCAGTGGTAAGGAACATCTTCTGGCAAGTTGCTGGTCAAGTGACACTTGGAACTACATCCATCTTCAATGGAGTTATTCTATGCCAAACAGCTATAGTGCTAAACACTGGTGCAGTGCTAAATGGTAGAGCATTTGCACAGACCGCGGTTACCTTAGATGCCAGTACCATTACCAACCCAGGTGGCATTCCAGAGTTCCCAACATTCCTTATTCTACCATTGTTCGTGATGGCAACACTACTAGCAGTTATAGTCTACAGAAAAAGGAAGCGTTAAGACAAAACAACAACAGCATAATCCCCAGGATGTCTTTCAACTACTCCACTTTTTTCTTTTTTTGAAAAATGGCTAATCTGGAAAGGTGCGGAAATGGGAACCTAAACAATGGAGCAACTCAGACGATAACAATGACATACTACTACTAAACCCACTCTCATTTTCTAGTCTTTTTCATGCCGTACAAAAGGCTCTAGTCAAGCTGAAAGGACAGAAATCTTAAATCTGCATAACAACACAAGACAAACTAGGGGTTCAAAAATGAGTGAAACAAAACCAAGTGAAACGAAACCAAAGAAGATGGTCAGTAGGAATGTTGCTATTGCACTTGGAATAGTCTGTATCATTCTAGTAGTCGGTCTATTGGGAGCTATATTACAGATTTCTTCATTAAATTCAAGAGTGAACGACCTCACCGATATTGCCAACTTGGGCAAATCCGAAGTTTGGGTTAATACGACTGTAACTCAAACTGCAAGCAATTATACCTCTTGGTTTTTCGTATCGAGGTATGCAGGATATGTTTCAGTTAATGTTCTATCATCAACAACCTCTAATACCTATGTTCGGGTCATCTACATTTTCAATGGTGTCAACTACGATAATCAAATAGGTGTTGGCGTAAGTGGAACAGCAGTTTTTCCAGTATCATATAGTTACATCCCTTACCCAATCACGCCCTTTCCACCAGTTATCCTCCCCCCGATAGAAATCAGGGTCGGAAACACAAACTTGGTCGGTAACGCAACTGAAACCATAACGATAACATACTACTACTAGCCACTCTTTCCTTTTCGCGCGCGCAAACAAAAAAGGGGGGTCGCCAGACGCAACATTGCAATTTTACGATTCAACAGTCAATTCTAAAGGAAGAGGTTCAATGGGGGTAAGAATCCCTCGAGCCAGAACACTGACACGCTGATGCTTTAAGTCAAAAACCAAAACCTCAATGCATACACAAAAAACAGCCAAAATGGGATAATTTTGGTAGCCCGGGAGAGATTCGAACTCTCGTCGGCGGGTCCAAAGCCCGCTATGCTTGTCCACTACAGTCGGCGGAAAGGTGTCCTTCCCTCCACCGGGCTTCTCCGGGCCACTTACACAAAGCACACTGCGCCGGTGACCTCACCATCGGCCTTGGCGGCATGTTCTTCTTGAACTAAGTCTTTAATAAGTGATTTTTGATTAAAAGTTTCCTATCTCTTCGTACCCTAAGCATTGCCTCCCGCGTCTCGTCAATTTCCTTTGTTGCAACGATTCTGTCGATCGTGTCTAATCCTAGAATGGTTGTTATGTTTCTGTAGTTTGCCGAGTTTTTCTCCTCCAAACCTTCTAACGAACGGATCAGTGTTGTGTAGTCTATCTTGACCTTGTCAATCAGAGATTTCAACCAAGCATAGTTTTCAACAAGGTCGAGAACTATGTCGTTAAGATAATGCACGGCTTCGACAGTTCTTTCTGCCTCAATCATGGCGCTTGCGCGCTTCACGACACCTTGCAGAAAACCGGGGTTCAAATAGTAGCTCAGCCGCGTCCTAACCTTAAAATGGGCGGATTCGAGTGTTTGAAGATTCTCTTTGGCAGCAGCGTTGACATCGTCCCACACATTTTTGAAGAGTCTCAGTCTGTCTCTAGCCTGTATCTTGTCAACCCGGCCGAAGCCTGTCATCACAACGTACTCGTCAAAAAGATTGTGCATTCCGAGTTTTGCCTCGGCGTTTTCAGCTGTTTCCATAAATCGACTGTTCGAAAAAGGCTGCAAAGCTATCTCAACCAGAACCTTCAGAGCATTCTCAAAGGCCACCGTAGCAAAGAGATGCGAGCTTCTGAAGTCGTGCCTTGAAAGGGCAGAGGTCGCCCGGCTCAAGTATATGTCGGATTCCACGACGTGAGCATCAGTTCGAATATCAACCCTCTCGGGTGAACTGTAAGACTTCGCCATCAAGAGTTTCGTGTTGGTCAAGGCCCAGTCCCTGTCGTAGAGTATCTGCGCTTCGTAGAGTTTCTGATCTATCTCTGGAGGAATCTGGCCTTGAATCCACCGTCTTGGAACATGATTCAAATCGATGAGGAAACCGCCCCTCTCGACCCTTTCAACGTACTCGTACGCAAAGTCGTCCCTGTCAAGTATGAACAAGTCAACATCGCTTGAGGTTTCGGCGTCGCCTCGGCTCCAACTCCCGAAAAGCCCCACACCATAAACATTCTCCTTGGCGGCCAGCTCTTTGACAGTTCTCTCCAACACTTTTCGCAGCTTCTCTGGGAGCGTTATCACATGAATCAACTTTACACTATGACATCAATAGCACATGTGAGTATTCAAGATTTGCGAACATTGTATGCTCAATCCAGCCCACGAACTGCTCATGCTACGAGCAGGAAGGCCATTTCAATCAATACAAGAGAACCGTAAACCTTATATATTAAGACATCGCACGTGCATAGTTACGCAGGACCGAACGTACTGCTTTCTGAAAAATGATGAAGAATCACGACGGTTCTACGAAAAAATCAGTCGAGGCGAAAAGAGTTGAGCAAAAAAGAAGCCGGGGTTCGCCAACGTCTAGTTGACAAGTGCCCAGAATGCAGCAGTTCAAACCTCGTCCATGATTATGACACCGGCGAAACCGTTTGCGGCGACTGTGGACTCGTTGTGTACGAGCAGATGATGGATAAAGGCCCAGAATGGCGCGCCTTCACTCAAGAAGAGAAAGCCTCAAGAAGCCGCGTTGGAGTACCAACATCTTATTCCGTTCACGATAAAGGCTTGTCAACGGCCATTAGCCAGGTTGACCGTGACGCCTTCGGAAGAAAACTTCCACTGTCAACACGTTTACAGATGTGGCGCCTGAGAAAATGGCAGATACGCTCAAGGGTTCACTCTTCGATCGACAGAAACCTAGCCCAAGCAATGGCTGAACTCGACCGGTTGTCAGACAAAGTCTACATTCCACCACCAATCAAAGAGAAAGCCGCGGTTATATACCGCAAAGCCCTGGACAAAGGCCTAGTCCGGGGCAGATCTATCGCAGCCATCGCAGCCGCAGCGCTTTATGCAGCCTGCCGTGGAAGTGGAACACCCAGAACCCTACGCGAAATCGCCGAAGCAAGCTTGGTCGACAAGAAAGATGTTGCACGCTGCTACAGGCTACTGCTACGTGAACTTGAAGTACACATGCCGATTGCCGACCCTCTCACGTACGTTTCAAAAATCGCTGAAAGAACGGGAATTTCGGGCAAGACGCAGGGACTCGCCATACAGATTCTGAGAGAAGCCAGAAGCAAAAGGGCAGCCGCCGGAAAAGACCCCATGGGGCTCGCGGCTGCAGCGTTGTACATCGCCTGCTTGCAGAACAACGAGAAGAAAACACAAAAAGACATAGCTGAAGCAGCAGGCGTTACCGAAGTTACCGTGAGAAACCGTTACAAAACCCTGAAGAAACAACTGAAACTAGAGCTTCCCGATTGACCAAAAAGAACAGACGCTGCTAACCTTCCTCTTTTTCAAGTTCCATAACGACAGGACCAGAGTATCCACATTTTTTACACACGTACTTCAGAGGCGTAAGCCAATAGCCCGAGCTGCTGGACAAACGAATATCAGGGCTTCCACATTTCGGGCAGTATTTCTTTGACGGTTTTCGCCGTTTGAGCGTTTTCAATACTTCACGCATGTCTTGCAGCATTTTCATCCTACGCCCCCCGTCCACGGGGCAACTACTGAAGCTCTATGTTCTCATCGGGGTATCCAAGCTTCACCAAAAACTGGCGCACTCTTTCACGATGGTCTCCCTGAAGCATTATCTGACCGTTTTTTGCCGTTCCCCCGCAAGCACAGAACCCCTTCAGTTTTTGAGCAATCCCCGCCAGATCCGTGTTCTTCTCATCTATGCCGTCGACTATTGTAGTAGGTTTGCCAAATTTCCGCGTTTCAAGCCGTATGCGAATCCGCTGTTGCTCCTTTTCTATCTCGCCACAAGCACATATGTCCTTGGGAAGTCCGCATGTTGGACAGATCTCAGCCATGATACTCAATTCTACATCACCATTGGAGTATATAAGACTTTCAAATCGATTATCTGTAACCAGACTCCACCTGTAGCATTATTTCTCCCGCATGAGATTCACCTAGTTCCACGGGTCCCCAGCCCGTCTTGCCAGCTAAACCTAGGAAAACCTTTAATGAAAATCCTCTCTGAATCTAGGAACATGAAAGTATTGGTGATGGGCTGTGGAAACATAGGCTCCGTTGCGGCGGAAGACTTGGCCAACAGTATGAGTTCGACTGAGGTCGTTGTTGCCGACATGAATGAAGTAAGAGCGAAACTTGTTGCCAAAAAAATAGGCATGAGCAATGTTTCATGGATCCAATCAGACGTTGCGAAACGTGATGAACTAATGGATACTCTGAAAGAGTTCGATATAACCATGGGCTTTCTGCCGGGCAACCTCGGATACCGCCTGGCGGAAACATGCATCAATGCCCACAAGGATTTAGTTGACGTTTCCTACATGTCTGAAAAACCTATGCGACTCAACGAGGCCGCCGTACATGCAGGTTCAACCCTCGTCCCAGACTGTGGACTAGCCCCAGGAATCAGCAACGTACTAGTCGGAAATTCTGTTTCAACGCTCGACAACGTTAAATCAGTTCACATAATGGTCGGCGGACTTCCCGAAAAACCCATTCCCCCCTTGGGCTACGTCATCACATGGTCTCCCGAGAGCCTCATCGACGAGTACACAAGAAAGGCGGAAATAGTCAGAAAAGGCCAAACAGTTGAAGTTGAAGCCCTGAGCGGAGTGCAAGAAGTTGAATTTCCCGGCGTCGGAAAGCTTGAGGCTTTTTACACCGACGGTCTCAGAACCTTGTTGCACACGATGAAGCACGTCGAAGACATGTGGGAGAAAACGCTCAGATATCCAGGACACGCTGAGAAAGTGAAATTGCTCAGAACCCTGGGGTTCTTCAGCGAATCAAGAGTCAACGTGGAAGGAGTCCATATTCAACCCAGAAAGCTCACCGCCAAAATCCTTGAGCGAAGACTGTCGGACAGGAGACAAAGGGACATCGTCGCGTTGAGAATTGAGACTCGCGGCACAAAAGACAAGAAGAGAACAACGCAAGTCTACGACTTGTTGGACTTCTGCGACAAAAGACGAGGCGTAACCGCTATGGCCAGAACAACAGCCTATCCGGCTTCAATAGTTGCACAATTAATTCTGAACAAACATCTGAAAGAAAAGGGCGTGGTTCCGCCTGAAAAAATAGGCATGGACAACAAACTTTTCAGACTGTTTTCAGAAGGTCTGAAGAGTCACGGAATAAACATTAACGAAGAAACAGCGGCCTAGTTGCGCGCGCGTAGATAGCCGCAGCTTTTCACGGCCGCAAAGTTCCCAGTAGGCATTCCAGACCTGAGCATCTATCCACGCGCCCGTCTGTCTCTTCATGATTTGTTACCACACAACATTACCACGGTTGTTACTACCAAAGATAGGGGACGACTCTGAAAGATAACGCGTTTCTCCCGAACCGCACGCTTTCTTGCGATCAGTCGTATTTCTATACGTATTTCTGTTCTTTGGTGCAGTACCATCTCTGACACTGCTGGACGTATGTGAGAGGCTGTCCGCGACCGCTTCATGCTTCTCTGACTGTCACCTTTTCTTAGACGTTGCATGTGCTGAACACTGAAATGGCAAACCCTTAAAAGTCGCATACCAAAGGGATATTTGCTGATTGATAGGTGTAATCTAATGCCAACTCGCCCAGCGATAGTTGCTGTTGGAAGAACAAGATTTGGGGAACACTACGAGAAAGAGCCTGAGAAACTGATTGAAGAAGCTTGGCTCAAGGCTTCGATGGAAGCAGATTTGGAACGCAAAGACTTGGAAGCTTGTTATCTTTCAGACTATTTTCTCCCCATCACGAACAAGCTTGGACTGGAAGAGGGTTTCCTTTCAGAACTGACGGAGCTTCACGTCCCCATGGAAGTAACACGATCATTCAGTTCAGCCTTGTCAAACGCCTGCAACGCCATTCAAGCCGGAAGATACAGTATGGTTCTCGTCGGCGGAATAGAAAAAATGACGGACAGGTGGGACAAGATACGAGATGATCTGATGCTTCTTGAAGACCCATGGAGCTACTACGCGGGATGTACACCAGAGGCAAACCATGAACTCATGCTCCGGGCTTACATCAAAGAATATGGCTTGAACGGAGAGAACTTGGAAACACTGAACACAGCATTAGCTCAAATCTCTGTCAAAAACCATCTGCACGGAACAAGAAACGAGTATGCACAGTACCAGAGAAAAATAACTGTTGAACAAGTCTTAAACGCAAGAAAAGAAGCGCACCGGCCGCTGGGACTCTACGATTACGCTCCAGTTTCTGACGGCGCGGCAATCTTGATCCTCACCAGCGAAGAAGTGGCTAAAAAACTCACGAACAAGCCCGTATACGTTCTGGGCGTATCTTCAGCAACAGACTATCTGACTTATCCGGCAAGAGAGGACATGACCCACTTTCTAGTAAGCGAGATTTCGATGAAGAACGCTTTGAAGATGGCCGGAAAGAACCTGTGGGACGTCCAACTTGTCGAACTCTACGATCAGTCCACGGTCATGGAGATGGTTTCGCTTGAGGACATGGGCTTTTGCAAGCGTGGAACAGCATGGCGCAACATACATGAGAGCTGCCAGGATTACAAGGGCTATTACGAGATAGACGGGAACAAGCTTTTCGTAAATATGAGCGGTGGACTGAAAGCCGATGGAAACCCGCTAGGAGCAACGGGCGGCGCACAGATTTTTGAAGTCGTCAAGCAGTTGAGGAAAGAAGCCTGCGAGCGCCAAGTCAACCCTGACGAGGAGCTTGAGTGTGGATGTGTACTTGAGCTCGAAGGCTTCGGAACCAAAGGCTACGTTTGCGTTTTGGGGAGGGAATGAGGATGAGCAGTGAACCAATAGAGAGAAGAGTCTCTTACCTTGGCGATAGGCTCCGGGGTAACCGCTGCCTGATCTGCGGGAAAGAGTATTTCGAGATAAGAGACTACTGTGGAAATTGCGGAAGGAAAAGCTTTGGAAAAATGGTTAACACTGACCTCTTCTACGAGAAGGGTAAACTTGAACTGTGCACGCTGGTTAACGAGCCGACGAACAAGTTCACCAAACTTGGCAGTTACATTTACGGCACGGTGTCCTTCCACGACTGCAGAATACGCGTTCCAGGCAGACTCACGGATAGAACGGCAATATGCAACGAAGAAGTTGACTTCTCAAGCCTCGAAGGAAGAGAAGTTGTTCCAAGATTCCGAAGACGCTACTCTGTGGACAAAAGCGACGTCATCCCGACGATCTCTCTAGCTTTTACGTTTGCAGACGAATACTACCCTCACCAAGAATACAAAATCATCAGGCCCAAGAAAGAGTACGATTTGCCCGGCATCGTTGGCTACGGAGTCTACACCTCAAGGTTCAGAATCAGAGAAGGAAATATTGAACGTTCCGTTCCATTCATCGACGAGGACTCCATAACTGCCGCTGTTGAGGCTGGAAAACTCGCGCTAATACATTCTGGAGTGGACAATTCATGTATAGGAAAGATTTACGTTGGGTCAGAATCGAACCCCTACGCTGTCAAACCTATAGCCTCGAAAGTTGCACAGGTTCTGAAACTTGGCGAGGAAAACGAAGACGTTCAAGGGGTTGACGCCATAGACACGGAGTTCGCGTGCAAAGCAGCCACGAGCATGTTCAAGGACGCCGTGTCGTTGGTTAACTATCCGAAATCAAACATCAAGTACGCCATGGTCATTGGAACCGACAATTCACAAGCAGCCCCGAGGGACTGTCCTGGCGGAGAGTTAGACTTGTTCGTCGGCTACGGTGCCGCGGCCTTCATCTTCGGAAAACAGGACGTTATAGCGGAAATTGAAGGATGGTACTCGTGCACCTCTGACACGCCTGACTTCTGGAGAAGAGACGGCGAACCGCATCCCATGCACGGCGGACGCTTCACTGGCGACCCAGCGTACTTCAAACACGTCAGAATGTCAGCCAAGAAACTGATGGAACAGCTTAACCTCCAAGTCGGAGACGTTGACTATTTCGTAGCTCATCAGCCAAACGTTCAGTTTCCAGTGCGAATCGCTAAAGAGCTTGGATTCAAAGAGGAGCAGTACGCGCCCATGCTCCAAGTGGCAAAATTTGGCAACACATACTCGGGCGCTGTACCAATCGGGCTGGCAGCAGTATTGGACAGGGCCAAGCCGGACAACCGGATACTGATAGCCAGCTACGGCTCAGGAGCCGGCAGCGACGCCTATTCACTCGTCACGACGAACCAGATACTTGACAAACGGCACAACCAGAGATTGACAATCGCTTACCAAGCGCAAAACCCGTTCTTGGAACACGTGGACTACACAACCTACAGGCGCCTGAAGCTGGGGATGTAGAAAACATTTAATAACCCAACAACAACTTAACAGCGGAGCCTGAATCATTGTACGTATCCAACGTGTTGAAAGTTCTATACTCGCCACGAAAAACGTTGAAAGAAGTGATTCAGAATCCAAGGTACATCGGACCCCTTCTCATCATGCTTCTTCTCATAGCAGTTAACGTCGCATCCACATATGCAGTCCTTTCCAAAGAATACTACGAACAGATTTTGCCCAGCGGGACAAAATTGGATGAATGGACTGAAAACAGCACTTTTTGGACATCAAACGCGAACATCACGGAAAGCAGCGATGCCATCAACGGGTCGATCTACGGGAACGCAAGCATAGCCTTCTCGATCCAAAACAGTCCACAGGTTTGGATGCAGTTAACCGGAATAGGAACCGTAGACTGTTCCGTTCCAAACGGTTTCAACCTTTTGTCGTTCAGAATAAAATGGACTAGCCCGGTGACACAACCTGAAAACGTGACAATTCAGATTTTTTCACTCAACTCCTCATCAGACTACTTCTACAGCGATTTGAAAGACACGTTTTCCAATGCAACTTACAACATTTGGAACAACGTCACGATACCGCTTGATTCCTCAGCATGGTCTGGCTCGAGCCGCAACGCGGATTGGGGCAATGTTACAGGCTTGCAACTGCAGTTCACCTGGGCTGGCAATTCCAACGTGACCTTACTCGTTGACGGCATGTTTTTCCACGGTCCCTTCAAGTCTCTGCTTGAAACCGGGGGCGCATCTTACCTGCTTGATTACGGGGTTTCGGGCGCCTTTCAGTTCATAATCACTTGGATTCTGCTTACCGGCCTAATCTACGTGCTAGTCAGAGCTTTTAAGGGCAAAATCTTCTGGAAACCCATGTTGATTGCAGTCGGATTCATTCTCATGACCATGTTTGTCGGGGCTTTGATAAACGGGATTGGATATTCAACCTTGCCAACAATTCGCTTCCCGTTTGAACTCATAGGCGGCGTGCAGGGAGAGGGCACCGCTGCCCTCAACGCGATTTCAAGCCAAACCTGGCTCGTCACTCAAATCGGCACGGTCGCTGAATTGCTCGTGTGGGCGTGGACTGCAGCGTTAGCTTCGCTTGTCGTTCGGGCAGTGGCTGAATTCTCATGGGCCAAAAGCGTGGCGGTAGCAATAATAGCCTACGTGATTACGATATTCATCGCAGGCATCATTGCCTGACGACGATATTCGCAAATACCTTCATAAGAAATAGAGACTTGCATAGCTCTGTTCCCAGGAAGCCGGTTGCAACATGACAGCAGTTCTTTAGGTTCAAAACGTGTAGAAAAACTGTCGCTTGGACGCAGTTCTCGTTCCAGCCCTGTCTGGAGTGACCTTTGATGTTAACGAGGGAGAGTTTCTCGCCATTTTTGCCCCTTCTGGAAGTGGGAATCATAAAACCACAACAACAGCAGGACACCATATTTTCAACACCTAGAAGCCAATCACTCTCGATAAGCCCGATTTTCACGCCGGAGCGGACGATCGCTGCGTTCGCGATAATTGTGTGCATAATCTTCGGATTGTCCCTCCCCCCCCCCGCAAAAAAAGGTTCAAAATTGAACTCCGTTGAAGCGTTACGCTACGAGTAGAAACCTAGCAAAATTTATATTGCCGAAGAACTTTTCTGCAGGTAACTAGCCCAAACCAAGGCTCATGTGTCAAGCATTCGGCACATGGGTGTTCAAGGGAAAAGGCTGGCTCCGCGACAGGGATGAAAACGCAACATGCCAAGAAGGTTGCTAGAAAAAACAAAGAACGCACCGAGAAAACCGAGAAGATTTGGACGCCAAACCAGATTCCGCCTAGGCAGACCGTTTTTGCAGTTGAGGCCTGTGAAGGAAGACCAAGAAATAGAAGTCGCAATTGATGACAACGGAAGCAGAGGGGACGGCGTCGCAAGAATTCAAGGCCACCTCATGTTTGTTTCTCGCAGCAGGATAGGAGAGCGAGTTAGAGTCAGAATTCGAAGCGTGAGTGAAAAATTCGCGCTCACGGAAAGAGCCTAGACAGAAGGGATAAGGTTGAAAATAAACGAGTTACGAGATGGGATGAAACGCATAAACGTGACTGCAAAGGTCACTGAAAAGTCTGATACACGAGAAGTCACGTCGCGATTCAAAGATCAAACTCTCAAAGTTGCGAGCGCAACCATCGCTGACGAGACGGGCACGATAAAACTGACACTTTGGAACGAACAGATAAGTCAAGTTAACGTCAACGACACAGTTAAAATACAGAACGGCTACATCACAAGCTTCAGAGGCGAGATCCAGCTGAACAGTGGAAGATACGGAACGTTGACGGTGGAGTGAACTGGAAAGAACCAAGCATAAGGAGTTTCGGCTGGCCAAGACTGAGAGGTGAAACGCATGGAAGAGAGACGAGGCTTCGGCCAAAGAAGAGGAGGATTCAGAGGCCGCAGAGAAACGGGAGCATTCGTTCCTAAACCAGTGGAAGTCGGAAAAGAATATGAAGCTGACATTCAAGAAGTGAGCCGCAGAGGAGAGGGCATAGCCAGAATAGAGGGCCTAGTGATATTCGTACCGAACGCAAAGCAAGGCGAACACGTAAAAATCAAGGTAACACGGATAAGCAGAAGATTCGCAGAGGCGGAGGTCGTCGTCGTCGGAGAAAAGGCGCAAAGCGAGGAAGAGAAAACAGATAGCTGAACCATCGAGAACCGAGCGCAACAAGTATCGAATCAAATCCTTGGCAGACTTTTGTTTGCAGACTGATCTCATTTCTTCTTGAAGAAGAGCCAGTTCTTTTTGTCTTTAAATCTTACTAGAACATATGCACCTCTTAATTTTTCACCGTTAATTTCCAAGACGAACTTGTCCTCTTTTCTGTCCAACATCTTGTAGGTTCCCTTGTCCCAGATTTCCACGGTGCCCGCTCCGTATTCGCCTTCTGGAATTGCACCTTCGAAAGTTGCATAAGCCAGTGGGTGATCCTCCACCTGAACAGCAAGCCGTCTGACTCCAGACTCAACCGGCGGCTCTTTGGGAATTGCCCAGCTCTTTAGCACACCGTCCATTTCTAATCGCAAATCGTAATGCAAATGTGTGGCAGCATGTCTCTGAATGAGGTAGATCTCTCCTTCATTTTCCCTACGTTCATCCTTCGGTTCACTGGTCTTGAAGTTCCTCTTGCTCTCATACTTTGTAAGGCTCAATCTTCAAACGTCTCCTCACCGCTGCAATTAGCAAAGCGTTCACCGTCATGATATTTCAGGGCATTCTCGTGGTTTCAGTTTGTGTTTAGCTTGTTCTGAGGTCATCAAAGAATTCCGCTAGGTCGGCTGTAGAATCGTCGTTTTCGTCACTAATTCTCTGTTTGGCGGGCGGATTGTCTCGGTAGAAAGGTATCCTGTTAGTGATGCGATCTACGAAGGTTGGTTGAAGCTCATTTTTGTAGAAGGTGCCTATTGGGATTCTGTCTCCCCATTCACGGGCTTTGTCCATAGCCGCGATCTTCTTCTGAAACTCTTCTGCGGGGCTGTGCACGACAGGATCGTACCCAGTTTCCTCCAACTTGTAAAGCCTGGACTGGGGCTTTCCAGTTTTTGGATCTTTTCTGTCTTCGCCTGCGTACCACTCCTTGGTGTTTATGTCGTTGTACGTGGGGCACGGCTGCAAGGCGTCGATGAACGCCAAGCCCTTGTGTTGGACTGCCCGCTTGATTATGTCTCTTAGATGCTTTACGTCATAGGCGTATGAACGCGCAACGAAGGTGTAGCCTGCTACAAGCGCCAACGCAATGGGGTTCACCGCCTCGTTAATGTTCGGTTTCGGAAGGGCTTTAGTTTTCAAGCCGAGCTTCAGCGTGGGTGACGCTTGACCCTTTGTCAACCCGTAAACGCCGTTGTTGTGCATAATGTACGTGATGTCCAAGTTTCTTCTTCCAGTGTTCACAAAGTGACCAGCGCCTATTCCGAGACCGTCGCCGTCTCCTCCGATTGCCAGAACGACAAGTTCAGGGTTTGCTAATTTTATGCCAGTTGCGAACGGCAAGGCTCTGCCGTGAAGAGTGTGAACGCCGTAGACTTTGATGTTGTGAGGCTCTTTGCCTGAGCATCCTATTCCTGAAACCATCACAACTTGGTACGGCTCCAAGCCGAGTTCTGCGAGAGCCATTTGCAATGCGGTCATTATGCCGAAGTCCCCGCAACCTGGACACCAGTCCGCGAAAACGTCTGTCTTGAAATCCGTTAATTTAAGAACCATAGGTTAACACCTGCCTCTCAGGAGCTTGTCCACTCAGAATATTCTTCAATGCAGCGTAGACTTCGGTCGTGGTTATAGGTCTTCCAGTATACTTCAGGACGTAGAAGTTCACCTGAACACCGGCCTCTTCCTTAAGCATGCCCCCAAGCTGCCCGAGATAGTTCCCTTCAACGTCAATCACTTTCCGTGCTGTCTTCAGGGTGTTGGCCACATACTCTTTCGGAAGCGGGTGCAACATTCGCAACTGCATGAAACCCAGACTGAAGCCCTCAGCCCTCAACATTTCCATAGCTTCAAGAATGGCTCCTTTTGGAGATCCCCAGCTGACAATCATGTTTTCAGAGTCTTTGTCCCCGAAAAAGTTGACTTTCTCCTCAAGGGGGATTTCTTTATCAATCAATTCGAGTTTTCTCATTCTTTTTTCAACCATCTTGATCCTGTTAAACGGTTCTTCGCTGATGTGGCCGAACTCGTTGTGTTCGTCTCCAGTGTACCAGTGAACGCCATTTCTCGTGCCTAAGAAGACTCTGGGAGACACGCCTGTTTCAGTGAAACTGAAGCGCTTGTACGCTCCCTCTTCAAGTTTGGCCCCGTCAAGGATTTCGCCTCTTTGAATCTTGAAGTGGCCGGTATCAAATAGAGGGTAGGTTTGAGAACAGTTGGCCATGGCCTTGTCAATCAGGTGGATAACTGGCAGCTGGAACCGCTCTGCATAATTGAAAGCGCGCGCCGCGTCGTAGAAGCATTCTCTTATGTCGCCTGAACAAAGGACTATGCGTGGGAATTCTCCATGACCAGCGTGAACGGCAAATCTCAGGTCAGCCTGCCCGTGACGCGTTGGCAAACCCGTAGCAGGAGCTCCTCGCTGATAATATGTGATAACCAAGGGCACTTCGCAGTTTCCAGCCCAGCTTAAACCCTCAACCATGAGCGAAAACCCCGGTCCTGAAGTTGACGTCGCAGCTCTCGCACCCGCCAGCGCAGCCCCTGAAGCCGAGTTCACTGCGGCGATTTCGTCTTCCGTCTGAATGACTATTATCCCTCCGTCTCCGCTTCTGGTCTTCAGAACCTCGTGCGCTTCCAGATACTCGCTTTCATCCGCTGCAGGTGTTATGGGATAGTAAGTCTGAACGCGGCATCCGCCGAGAATCTTGCCTATCGCAACGGCCTGGTTTCCTGAAACGAAGATTCTCTGTTCTTTTGCATCCAAGCTTGCAAGCTTGTAGGGGAGGCCTTCCTTGAACGTTCGCTGGGTGTAATCGTACGCTTCTCTTAAAGCCATTATGTTCATTTCCGCAACCTTCGGCTTGTCCGAAAAAACGGCGATGACAGCTTTTTCAACCAACCCGCGGTCGTAATCAAGCAAGGCGAAAGAAACTCCCGTGGTCAGAACGTTTATCATGCGCGTGACCTTGCTTATCTGCTCTATTCCCAGTTTCGTCGCGATTGTTTTCAGCAGATCCATGTATGGAATTTCGAAAACGCTTATACCTGCTTTCTTGGCATCATCGAGAAAGTCGCTCAGATTCTCATCTAACCCTTTTTGACTCATGTATTTGCGAACTTCATCCTTGAACTCAGGTGGGAGTGTAGGTATTCCCAAGACGCGTGTGCCTATTTGCTCCCTGTCGACTATTATGCCGCCGCCTGAAACCACCTCGCCAATGTGTCTGACCACCGTTTCAGCGTCAAAAGCAGCCAGTAAATCCACGTCGTTGACGTTGGCCAAGACTTCCTTCTGGGAAACACGAAGGTGGAAATAGCTGTGCAGGCCCTTGATGTTTGAGTGGTACTCTCTTCTTCCAAAAACGTAAAGACCACCATAGCCGCACGCCCTTCCAAAAATGTTTGCCGCAGAGTCGACTCCTGCCCCTTGCGGCCCACCTGCCATCCAGTTGATCTCCTTCATCCTCATCCTACCCTTCGAATATTCACGAAAATTGTCCAGAACCAGCTAGGTGTTCTCAGCCGCCCGTAACCGCGTCCGTGCCAACGCAACACTCGCAGCCAGAAGATTCACCGCAGTAGGGACAGACACACTTGCACTCGTCGATAGGACAGCCACACTTTTCACAAAGAGGCAATTTTTCTTCAGATTTCATTTCTATCATCCTCTTCAGTCTAATAATTGGGTTAGGAATTAAGCTTTCGGAAGTGGGAAGCTCGCAAAGGAACGAATTTAGAAAAAGGGAGGATTACTGAAAAGCCTGATTCACCGGTGCCGTATTCTTATACCTGCTCCAAGAGAGTCGTGAAGGTGTCGTGATGGTCTTCCTCGTCTTTCAGTATCTCCATAAACAGGAAAGCTGTTGTCACGTCGCCTTCTTTCTGGGCTACTGCGATTACCTCTTTGTACATGTAAATGGCTTTCTTCTCGTCTGCCATGTCCTGTGCTATCATTTCCTCGAAGGTTTTCCCAACTTTAATCGGTTCCGGCTTGATTGTTGGGGTTTTTCACCTAAGTAGAAGAGCCTCTCAGCAATGGAGTCTGTATGCTTCATCTCCTGCTTAGCTATGTTCTAGCCCGCGCTTCTACAGGTGAGAATTCTGTCTGTTAGTGGGAGTCGTCTGGCTTTCAGTTCGTTTCTGTCGCTGCGAAGCGCGCGTTATTCGGAATCTGTGGCAGAAATAGAAAAGCACCCATTGATTCAAGTCAAAATGGTCTGAGGATGACGGCAAGCTTATATTTGCTGATTGAGATGAAAAATGAAGGAGGATGTGAAATGGAGAAAACTCTTGAAAACTTGAAGAGCGCTTTCGCGGGCGAGTCGCAGGCGAATCGTCGCTACGTGGCTTTTGCCCAGAAGGCCGAAGAGGAAGGTTTTTCACAGGTTGCAAAGTTGTTCAGGGCAGCCGCAGAGGCAGAGACTGTTCACGCGTTGAATCACGTCAAGACGATGGGAGAAGTGAAAGCCACGGCTGAAAACTTGGATGCAGCGATAACCGGAGAGACGTTCGAATACAAGAAGATGTACCCGGAATACGTGAAAACTGCCAAGAAAGAAGAAAACACGCAGGCAACTTGGAGCTTCAACGTGGCTAATCAGGTTGAGCAGGTGCACGCGAACCTGTTTACAAAGGCTGCTAAGGCCTTGAAAACGGGTAAGGAGCTGCCTAAGGTTGACTATTACGTTTGCAGCGTGTGTGGAAACACTGTTGAAAACGAAGCGCCCGAAAAATGCCCAATCTGCGGGAACCCGAAATCAAAATTCTTCAAGGTGGCTTAGGCGCGGACGGGGCCAACCTTTTCTTGCTTGTCCGCCATTAGTAGCCTGCGAAATTCTCTTTCTTAACGCTCTCGCCGGGAACGTCTAGAGTTTTGAGGAGGTTTCCCATGGCCTGCACCATGGCAGGGGGACCGCAAACGTAGAACACGGTTTCACGGTACTCTGGAATCTCTTTTTTGACCATTTCGGCATTGACGTTGCCCTTGTAGCCGTTCCAGTTTGCCTTCGGCTCGGCCAAGGTGAACGCTACTTTGAGATTGTTGTTCTGTCGCCGCATTTGCTCAAGGTCTTGTCTGAAAACGACATCTGCCTCAGTTCGGTTTCCGTAGAGCAGGGTGACTTTCGTGTTCAGTTTCATGTCTGTGCAATACTTGCATATGCTTCTGAGCGGAGTGATGCCGACTCCTCCTGAGAGCAGACCGATTCTCTCCGACTCTCCTTCAAAAGTGAAGTTGCCGAAAGGAGCGTCGATTGTTACTGGATCACCCACTTTCAACGCGTCCAGCCTGTCTGAGAAGGGATGTCCAGTGAGCTTCTTTGTAAACTCGATGTAGTCCTTCTCGGTCGGGCTGCTGGAGATGCTGAAAGGCTTGCGTGCTTCTTGCTCTCCGATTTTAAGGGTGACAAACATGTACTGTCCTGCTTTGAAGTTCAATGAACTCGCCCTTGCAAAGCGAAAACTCTTCACGTTGTAAGTGCGTGGGATAATGTCCGCGACCCTCGTTTCAAACTTCATGGTAGCCACCGTGCTTCTAGCAAGACTGGTAAACGCCTGAATGGTCTATCTGAAGATCCTTTAAATGGATTTCCACCTGCCGAAATAACAAGCGGATGAGTGTTTCACGCGCGGGCGAGTTAAATAATTGGTTTAAAATGGTCATGATTCTTCTTTTGCCTTTTAACGCTCAATTTGAACTTGTTTGACAAGCAAATCTTGCCGGGCCGAGGGATAGTAAGTCATTAGGGCTCCGGCAGATCTTGTGGAGAGTGGGAGTTTTCCCATAACATGTCGAGGCTGCACCTAGCCCGCTTGGAACGCCAAGGCATCTTCGCGAAAGCTAACAGTCCATGCGTCCCGAAACTGCCCCAAAAACCCAAAAAGGAATAAACACCATTTTTAACCATATTAGGGACAAGCCAGCGCCCTATATTCTATTTTGTAGAAGCTTAAGAATTATCTTTTCGGGAATAATATCTGCCTAGAATTTTCGATATAAAAAAAGGATTATTAGTTTTATCTGACGAAGTCATCGAATGTCCAGAAGTGATTTTCTTCTTGAATTATGATGTCTTCGAACATGCGTCTTGTTGTTGTGTCGGCGCGTTTGAATGCTTCAGCGATGATTTCTCGGTACAGCGATATTGCGCTACTTTCCAATGCATGATCCAATGTCAGGAAATCCATAGCTGTGTTGCCGACAACTGGAAGTGGATCTGGATTGATTGTTGCTTCGCCGTCAAGCAAATAGATCCTTTCGCTGATTTTTTCTAAGTGATCCATTTCTTGTATGAAGATTTCTTTCAGTATCTTGCTTACTACGTTGGCTTTGTTGGTTTCAGTTATGGTTTCTAGCGGTGTGTTCTTCATTCGAAGGGCAAGAAAAGCCGCTTTTTCATGTTGATTTGTGTATTGGATTATTCCGGTGATTTCCGCTGCAACAGCCTTGTTTAAGAGGGCAAAGTAATCGTCTGTGTATATTTTTCGCCATTTAGGCAGAGGCACTTTGCTTGGCTCTTCTTTCTCGTCCAAGAACTTGGTGTATTCTTGGAATTTGAATAAGTGTCCTTCTTCTTCACCATAGATTTTCTCGAAGAGTTCACGTGTTTCCCAATCGCCCATTTTCCCAGAAGTCTCGATGATTTGACGGTAAAGCGTTAACGCTTCTTCTTCAGCTTTCACGCCTAGTTTGGCAAACTCGCTTATGCTGTCGCCAATGTTAGGTTTGCCGGCTTTAGTGGTTGCTTGCCCTCCAAGATAGTAAATGCGCTCCATTATGCTAGCGGCATGTTTCATTTCTTGGATGGCAATCTCTCTTAGAAATTTTCCAACGGCGTCATAGGTGGTTTTGTCCAGAAGGATGTTTTCAGGGATTGTTCTGCGCACGAGCTTTTCCATTTTTGCATGTTGAAGTATATACTGGACTGAAACACCAATTTCACGTTCAACCGCTCTGTTTAGCAAGTCTGTATATCCTCGTGTTGTTTTAACAGCCATAAATAATCCCAACTTCTACTCCCAGAAAGGAACAATCACTTAGATATAAGATTTTTTATGGAAACAAATTCAGGGAAAAACATACAATCACAAAGAGAAAGGCAAACGCTACCAACGCTTATGCATTAATCTTAGCTACAAGTACCTCATTTGCAGGGCTTTTTCCCAAACCTCGAGTAGCACACAAAAATTACTGAAAGAACAGACAACATAAAAACTACCCCTTCAAAGACAGCGCGCGCTGGTTTGCCGTCTCCAAGCGAAGCCAAAAAGCGTCCATCAAAGAAGCCCATTACAGGCTCAAACAAGCAAAAACGGACTTACAACCATTCGTAACCATTTATTTAATTCCCCCGCGCACGCTTCATGCCTTGTTACCACACAACATTACCACGATTGTTACCAACAAACACAGGGGGTCCCCTGAAAGGCAACGCTTTTCTCCCGAACTGCACGTTTCCTTGCTATCGTCAGTATTTCTACAAGTTGCTGTTCTTTGGTGCAGTATCATCTCTAACACTGCTGGATGCATGTGAGAGACTGCCCGCACGTTGGGCACATAAGGAGGCATTGCAGATGCTGCCCCGTCGGATGGATAAACGGGTAGAGCACACGGATCGACCGAACCACAGCCCAACAACAAAACATTACAAAACAGCATTACATCTGACATTACAAACAAAAAAAGCTGGAATCCACGTTTGGCTAAACAGTAACCAAGCTGTAAGCTCACAGACTAATCGTAGCCAGCGGCAACGAATCACACCTTTCCCATACGAATCACGCCTTTTCAGTACGATTCACGCCTGAACGCGCCAAATCCAGCCGTGGACAAACCATGACCCAAGGCGTGCCACTGAAAAGAAGCCTAAAACACCCTTTCCAAAAAAAGAAGAAAACCCAACAGTTTCTCTCACGTCGTTCAGGAAGCGAAAGCGCGCGCTTTCACTGCACATATCTAAGATATTCTTTTCCCCTCAAGACGGCCTAGACGTTGTTGCCGGACGTGACCGTTCATTCGCACAGCCAATTCCCCCGAAAGAGGATGTTGTGACGCTGGTGCCTTCAGGAAAAGAGACTCTCACGACTCCTGCAGGCCAATTAGCTCTATCATCTTGTCTGGATCAGTGGTTGGCGGATTGCACACACGGTTACAGCAGACGTACGCTGTGGCCTTTCCTTCCTCGCTTGTCAAGCCTTGAGCGAACGCGTCCAAACATCGTGTTCCTTGTCGTTGGCCAAGTTTTGAGCGGAGAAGCACCACTTTTCTGGGCGCAAACCTGCTTCTGAGAGCCTCTATCATCCTTTTGGTGTCGGCCTTCCTCGGGTCTCCGACTAGGATAACTTCGCAGGAGGGGCCGATGGCGAAGTCGAGTGCGCTCATCAGTTGAGTGCAGGCGGAAGGGGCCCTTGAAACAGCACTGGCGAATGAACGCATCAGTTGTGCCGCCTTCTGTTCGTACTGGGCCTCGCCTATCATGTGGGCAAGGCGAATGAAATTCAGACATGCCACTGAGTTGCCTGAGGGCAGAGCGCCGTCGTATATTTCCCTGTCTCTCACAAGAGTGACGTCGGCATCATCCGGCGTGAGATAGAACCCGCCTCGCTGTTCATCCCAGAAGTGTTTCATCAACATTTCGGTTAAATCGACTGCGCGCTGCAGGTATTCAGCGTCAAAGACGGTTTCGTAGAGTTCCACAAGTCCCCATACAAAGAATGCATAATCGGCCAAGAAACCATTCACCTTGGCTTCTCCATCACGGTAACGATGGTAGAGACGTTTTTCGGAGTCGCGCATATTATTAAGAATGAAGTCTGCGGCTCTTTTCGCCGCGTTTGCGTATTCCGGCTCATCGAAGGCTTGAGCTGCTTTCGACAACGCTGCGATCATCAGCCCGTTCCAGTCCACCAGGATTTTGTCGTCCCTGCCTGGGCGAACACGTTTTTGCCTAACGTCAAAGAGTGTCTTTCGGACTTGGTCTAGGCGCTTCTGAACATCCTGGAGAGAATTGTGCATGCCGATGGCAATCTGGGTGGGCGATTTCTCCAAGTGGAGTGCGTTGTTTCCAGTTCTTTTCCCAGTCATTGCATCTTCGAAGTTGCCGTCCTTCTCAACGTCAAAAATCTCTATCGCGAACTCGGCTTCCTCTGCGGATAATAGCTGCCTGATTTCTTCTTCAATCCACAGGTAGAACTTTCCTTCCTCTCCCTCGCTGTCGGCGTCTTCCGCTGAGTAGAACCCGCCTGCCGGGTCGGTCATGTCTCTTAGGACGTAGGTGATTGTTTCTCGGGCGGCCTGCTTGAACTCTTCATCTCCGGTGGCTTGATACGCTTCTGCATAGGCCATGGTGAGCATTGCTTGGTCGTAGAGCATCTTTTCAAAGTGGGGCAACAGCCATTTTGCATCGGTGGAGTACCTGTGAAAGCCGAAACCCAACTGGTCGTATATTCCGCCTAGCCTCATTGCTTTCAGGGTTTTGTCTACCATTTCGAGAGCTCCTCTGTCAGAGGTTCTTTTCCAGTAACGAAGAAGGAAGGTGAGGTTGTGGGGAGAGGGGAATTTCGGCGCGTTCCCGAAACCGCCGTTGCTCGGGTCGAAGCTTCGCGAAAGCTGGAAGTACGCCTCGTCCATCGTTGAGGCTCCAAGCTCTTCGGCAGCCGATGTTTCATGCGATCCCTTCTCGGTTTCCTCAAGGAATCTGGTGACCTTCACGGCCTGCTCAAGCAGCTCGTTCCTGCGTGATGTCCACAGTTCTTTAACTTTCGGGATGAGTTCTTTCATGCCGACTTGGCCGAACCTGCTTTCCCTGGGCATATAGGTTGCTGCGAAGAACGGTTTCTTGTCAGGTGTCATGATTATGTGAAGAGGCCATCCTCCGCTGCCGGTCAGTTGCTGACAGACTTTCATATAGACGCTGTCCAAGTCTGGCCTCTCTTCACGGTCAACCTTGATGCAGACGAAGGCGTCGTTCAGCAGCTCTGCCACTTCAGCGTCTTCGAACGATTCTTTCTCCATAACGTGGCACCAGTGGCAGGTTGAGTAGCCTATGGAAAGGAAGATGGGCTTGTCCTCGTCCTCGGCTTTTTTGAAGGCTTCGGGGCTCCACGGGTACCAGTTCACGGGGTTGTGAGCGTGTTGCAGCAGGTAAGGACTCTTCTCGAATATCAGTCTGTTAGGCTTCCTTTTTGACTCAGGCTGCATTCTTCAATCAACCATCGCTACTATTTCCTGGCGCAGGTTAAAACTAGTTTCGTTGATGAGCTAATCAAGGCGAGGCTGAGCGCGCGCTGTCCAGCTTCTGATCCCAAGACGTTGAGGTCCGCGCGCGCTAATTCTTTGATGATTCTTGCATTCGTGACCATGGCCAAATCGGTGGTCAACGATCGTTGACCTGACGGTCAAGAAGGTAGGAATTAACTGCAACCCACTGCTCAGATGTCTTGTAGAGAGCGCAACGACCGGTGCTCAACTGTTTTGACGGGCAGGATTGTGTATGAACAGAATGATGCAGGCCTTCAGGATTGCCAGCAGCCTGGTAAGATACAAAATTGGGTTGCCGAGGCCTTTTTTCGTGAGTTATCAGATAACTCTTCGATGTAACCGGAGATGCGTGTTCTGCAACGCGTGGAAACTAGAGACTTACAGAGAGTTGGATACGAGACAAGCCAAGAAAGTCGTCGGTGAACTTGGAGACTTCGGCGTGAGAGCCCTGGGCATCACGGGCGGCGAACCATTAATCAGGAGAGATTTGGAAGAAATAGCTGCGTACGCTAAGCGCAGAGGGCTTATTGTTGGAGTCAACACGAACGGCACGTTGCTAACTCCAAAAAGGGCGAAATCCGTATCAAGCGTGTTTGACACCGTTTTTGTTTCTCTTGACGGGTTTGAGAGAACGCACGATGAGATTCGTGGAGAAAAAGGAACATTCAGACAAGCATTGGCCGGACTGAAGAACCTAGTTGCGGTGAAGCATGATTGCACCGTCGGCGTGAACTTTGTCTTGAACAACATGAACTACAGGGAATTCATTCCATTCTGCAACTGGATCAGGAACCTGGGTGTGCTCGTCACGTTTTTCCCCGTCGCAGGAGAGGACAACTTCATCAAAGACTACTCTATCCCCAAGAGCGAGGTTGACGCCTTTGTGTGTGATGTCTTAAAAGAAAAGACGACTAACCCCTTTCTCGGGCCTTCAGAAAGAGTCATCGAACTGCTCCCAAAGTTCGTGAAGGGGGAAATGCCGCACATCTGCGATGCAGGGCGACTGTACTTGGGTGTGTCTCCCACCGGAGAACTCCGCATCTGCCCAATTGGACCAAACTCTCCAGACTGGCAAGTCGGTTCACTCGTGACCTCTTCCATGAAGGAGCTGGTGAGCACGAGTCGTTTCCGTCAAGTTCTGGAAGCCCGGAAGCATTGCATGCCCTGCCTAGCAGGATGTACCACACCATATTCACTGTTGTTCAGAGGCTCAGCCAAGGATCTGACCAAAGAAGCATTAGACTATTACAAAGCCTTCCGCAACACCTAGCGCGCATGCTTGTTCCTAAATTGGTGTAAAATGGTTTTTGTTCTTCTTTTGCCTATCTGCGTTTGATTTGGACTGCTTGATAGTAGGTCTTGGCTGTGTTGAGACGGACAGTGCAAGAAGGTCAAAAACAGATGTGCGCCTCAAAACTGCCTCCAAACCCCAAAAAAGGAATAAATACCATTTTTAACCATTTCAGGAACACGCATGAGCGCTAAAGCCCACTCTGAACCCTTAGGCTTTTACTACTCTTCATTGCAGAATGTAGGGTCATGATGGAGCGCTCGCTTCTGAGAAATTGGCAAACTATATAATGATATTCCGCGCCTTTTTGCCTTCGTTAGAAAGGCGCACTGTTTTGACTGCCCCGAGGTACAAAGTCACATGGAAGACGCTCTTGCTGCCGATAATTGGCCTAGCTGCATTCTTCATTTACATATACGTGTTCAACGTTGACATTCAGCAAATTATCGCAGAAATCGGTCGAATTAATCTACTATACTACTTTATTGCGGCGATCGTCTCAGTCCTTGACGTGTTCTTCTTCGCCCTTGCATGGCATTCGTTGCTCAGGTTTCTCCGTGTGAAGTTCTCGGTTCTGAAATCTTTCGCACTCGTGTGGGTAAGCATATTCATCGACACCTTGATCCCCGCAGAGTCAATCAGCGGAGAACTTGCCAGGATCTACTACTCGAACAAAGAACAGGAGGGTACGGCTGGCAAGGCAACCGCATCAGTGGTCGCACAGAGGCTGATCGGGATGGGGATAATCCTCGCGACTTTGCTGGGCGGAGCGATCGTGCTTCTGCTGCAGAGTCTGCTTTTTGGGATGATCCTCGGTTTGATACTTTTCCTAGTGACAATCATCTGCGTCCTTTTTGTTCTGATACTTTTTCTCAGTTTCAGGGAAAAATGGACTTTCCGTATGCTAGACAGCTTTATCAGGTTTGCAGAGTGGATTGGTAGGGGACGATGGAAACTAACGAAGTTACGGGAGGAAGTCGTTGAAATTCACAAGGCCTTCCACATAGCGATCAAGGAATATACTCATGCTCCGAAAACCCTTGCGATCGCCACATCCTACTCTGTAATGTCATGGCTTCTGTCGGTTTTAATCTTCTATTTCACGTTCTTGGCTATTGGGTATACTCAGATAAGTTGGGTTGCCATCGTCGTCACCACCTCAATCTTTGTATCCATCAAATCCATTCCGATAGGTGTGCCCTTCGAGGTTGGTCTTCCTGAGATAACCCTAACAACGTTGCTTGTGATTTTCGGTGTACCTGGAATTGTCAGTGCAACCGTCACGATTTTGACACGCCTGTTGACGCTCTGGCTCAGGTTCTTCATTGGTTTCGGAGCTCAACAGTGGCTCGGTCTCAGAGGCATAATCACACGTGAAGGGAAGGAGACAAGCTTCAACTAGGAATGAGCCGAAGCGCCCGATGAACAGATACCAATACTCATTCTGTGGAAGATTCGCGGTTCCGGCTGAAGTAATCTCAAGTCTGCGCGCGCTGTTGTATTCTTTTTGTAAGGTCTGAGATACTGGTTCATGTTTCTGTTTTATTCGTGAACACCTGGACAGGCGCGCGCACGCGCTTTAAACTCGTCGTCGTTTCGTTAGAATTGTGTGTGTAGGCTTTGGTGGGGTCGCTGGGATTTGAACCTGGAACAAATGAAGATATCTCCCGCGGCTCCCCTCTTTTTTCTAACTTATGAGTCCCAATTGGTGAAAGGTTTTTTAATAGTCTTTGGTGTAATATTATCAGTAGCAAGTATTGCTTCGTGGAGATTAGTGTATGCCTTCGTTGAAAAAGAAGAGTGCTCAAAAGAAGAAAAAACATTCGGACAAAGTTGGGAAATAAAGCAAATTTCACATTTTGCTTTCATGCTGGTCTTTCTCTTTTATCTGCTACCCCCCGCTAACGAGGTTAACGTATACAGAAAACGGAAGATAACAACCGCAGGCTTAGAAAAAGATACCCATGACGCCGCTGGTTGGACTTGAACCCTCTCGTAAGTGGAGATGTCTCCCGCAAAATCCCTTTTTTCACAGCTTTCAAAATGTAATGTATTGAACAAGTGCTTTGAAATAGATATCTTCGGCAAGTTCTTCTTACTCATCGCACAACACTGAGCACTTTGCGGGCGCTGGGATTAAGAAGGAAAGACTAGTTGGTACAACGTTCGGCCTATCGACATTGAACACATGACGGGAAAACAACCGGAAAGACCTAAACAGCAATAGAAGAGGCAGCCATTTAGGAGTTAGCAGCCCAAAGCTGGCTTTAGACGCTTAGGCGTTTGGTCTTGTTTGATGCCGCATTCTTGATTTCTTCATAACGAAAACAGTCAATCAGGTGGTCGTTAACCAGACCGACAGCTTGCATGAAGGCGTAGCATATGGTCGGTCCTACGAATTTGAATCCCCTCTTTTTCATTTCTTTGCTCATGGTTTTTGATTCTTCAGTTTCTGCGGGCATATTTGAGAAGTCTGTGAAGGCATTGTTGAGTGTTTTTCCATGAACGAACTTCCAGACAAATGCGTCGAAAGAACCGAGTCCTTTCTGAACCTCTTTAAGTCGAAGGGCATTATCAATTGTGGCTAAAATCTTGGCTCTATTTCGGATCACATTGGGATTGGCCATGAGACGTTTCACGTCTTCATCATTGTACCTAGCTATCTTCTCAGGGTTGAAATTGTCGAAAGCCTTTCTCAGGGCTTCTCTTCTTTTGAGTATCAACTTCCACGTTAGACCCGCTTGGAAGCCTTCTAACGTAAGAAACTCGAACAGTGTCTGGTCATCATGAACAGGAACACCCCATTCCTCATCATGATACTTGATGTAGAGAGGGTTGTCGGTATTCCAGCATCTCTTCAACTTACTTTTCATATTCTATGATTGCCAAGCTACAGATTTAAGTCTCTCTCAGAGAGACTCTCGCTGCACGCGCGATGGAGTGCTTTTTCGTTGGTCTTCCATGCTTCTGCTCTTGACCTTGGTCTTTTTGTTTCTTGTTTTTCGATTTGCTTTTCCAGTTCTGCTTGGTTGATGCATTTTGGTCTTCTTCTTTTTTCTAGAGTGGCTATGCTCATGCAAGTGATCATGCTTACGCGAGGGTTTTGTTGTCGTCTTCCTTTTGTGTTCGACTTCAGGCTTGTTTTGGTCAGGTGTTTTAGGGGTTTTTTCTGGAGCCTTGTCTGCTTGGATCACATCTATCAACACTCTTGCTAATTTTATCAGTGAGGCATCGCGTGTTTTTTCTTCACTTGTGGCGTCCCCTTTTTCGAGTTCTTCAGAAAACTCTTTGAGAGCCTCGATTGCGGCTTCTCCACGCAAAATCGGAGCTTTGGCCGGCACGTTGAGAACTTTTTCAGGTGGAGCCCGAACAGGAATTTGAGAAACAACTTGAACTGGCGTCTGGCCAGAGATTTGACTTTGGTTTTGAATAGGGATCTCAATAGGGGCTTTAGTTTGAACTGGTGCCTGACTTGGGATCTTAATAGGGTTTAGTGTTGGATCTTCAGTTTTGGTTCGGGAGATGGAAGTTGAACTCTGCGCGCGCGGAGTTCGAGGAATTTTCCGCAGGACATGGGGAGTGCGGCGGTTTTTTGTTACTAGTAAATAGTAGAAAATGAACATGGCCGCTGTCAAAAGGGTGAGCGAAAAGAGCGTAAGCGTCTGAAAGTCCACCATAAACGATGCTTGTGACCCCTTTGAATGAATACATTATGAAGCGGCATTCAATACGCAGAATCAGATTTTGTGAACACTATTGAATCAACAGAGACCCAACACGTGAACGCGTGCTTGGAACGTTGAAATAATGACTAAGGCGCGCGCTCTTGCTCATCGCATAAGACTGAGCACTTTGCAGATTCAAGAACCGATTTCTCTATCTTCCGTTGACTGCTTTTGACAGTAAGATCTGAATAGATTGTATCTTTGCAGGCGTGGCCAACCAGTCTTTGCATAAATTAGTTTTTCTGGATTATTCCTCAGCCAGTTCATCATGTGGAAGAAGCTCTTCGCCTTTTTCTCATCTCTCTCTTTCACTGGCTCATAACCTAAGTTTCTAATTTCGTCCAGGTATGCTATTTCCGTGAGCCTCTGCGGTTCGCCCGTGACTGTGATTCTCTCAATTTGATTGTCGCCATACATCTCTCTTAAACCATTTACCGCTTCGTCGAAGATGTAGCCTCTGCAGATTTGAATTCGTTCGTCTTTTTTGAGTCCGAGTTTGCCCAATAGTTGGAACACGACTGTCGAAGCCTCCTTCAGATACTCTTTTGATCGGAATCGCGGATACCTGAAATACTTGACATCCAAGACATCATATCTAAATTCTTGAGTCTCGCAGCGAAAGGCACCTATGACCACACCAAAAAGCAGGTCACCTATGCCAGCATCATCAACAATTATTGTCAGTTAACGCCATCTCCTCTTGTTATAGATGAATGAACCATACGCGCATTCACAAAAACGCCTCATATGTGTCTTATATTGTTTATTTCTCGGATTTCTTATCACTCATGCATGTGATGCCTATTCTCCGAAAAAGATCGGATTGTCCATATCATGATTATGTGGTGAGGTCGACTAGGTTCAAACTCTCTTTTGAATTACTCACTTGTCGCTTCGCCATGAAGAGGCCAGTTCTTTGAAGTCTATTTTGGAGTCAAGACCGAGAAATTTCATAAAGCACGCCAGCGCGCGTGCTGTTTACTGCCTTCGGATGCCCTGAGTGGAACTGGAAGGGATTGTTAAAGGTTAGTCTTTAGCCTTCTCTCTGACAAGCAAGTTCACATTTTTGCGCGCGTGCTTTCTTCTGACAGATACCAGATGCCTGTCTATTTTTCACCTAGATACAACCCAATTTCGTCCTTGCCTATATGCCTCTAACAGTCCTTTAGCGCGCGCGGGGTGACTACGGTTTTGATTTTTGTAGTCACCTTTTGAGGAGTCTCTTCAGGGATTTGTACTCTTTGAGGATTAGCTCTATCGTCGGCCTGGTGTTTCTGTTTCTTTCGTATTCCTGCAGGGCGCTGTAGTATTCTCTTCTGTTTCTCAGTTCTATGTTCACCGGAGGCAGATTGTGTTTTAGCAGGATATTGTTTAGGATTAGTCTGCCAACCCTGCCGTTGCCGTCTTGAAATGGGTGAATATTTTCGAGTTGATTATGAACAACGGTGGCTAAGATGATAGGAGAATATTCTTTCTTGTTTTTGTTATACCAGTTTATCAGTTCTTTTAGTAATTTCACGACTTCTGTGGCGGGGGCACCTCTATGGATTACGTTGCCAGATGAATCAACTACTGCAACTTCCATTCCTGGGCTTCTGAAATGGCCTGCAAATGCTGTTGAATTTCTAAAAACTATTTCATGAAGTTTTTCGATCAAGCCTAAAGATATGTGAATCTTGGTTTTTCTTATGTAAGCTATTGCTTCGGAGACGCCGTAGGTTTCTGAAACCTCATCTTTGGTTCTGTGTTTAGGCCATTTTTTGTTTTCAAGTATGCCCACGACTTCGGAAGCGGTTACGGTGGAACCTTCAATGGCGTTTGTGTCGTAGGCAAATGCCTCGCCGAACTTTGACCAGTCTTTTTCGTCTAAATGAATGACCTTTACTTCTGCGCGTGTCTCCAGATTTTCAAGCTCTTCCAGCTCGCTGGAGGATAGCGCAGTGTAAAACGGATCGTTTATGACACCGTATTTTTTTACTTTTTCCTTCAGAACTTCTTCTGCATGTTTCCTTTTAGTTTCTAATTCCTTTTTGGATAAGTCAACTCCAAGATAGAGCCTTAACTTTCTTACTCTGTTTCCCTTTCTCATCGAGTGAGCAAGGTAGTACTTTTTCTTTTTGCCAGAAGTCCTGATTTCCAGGTGCACAAAAGAAATTAGGTGACTACAACATATAAACAATTCCGATGCGGGTGACTACAGGCTTGGTGCGCTTAGCGCGCTGAACAGCCAATCTGCTATAAATCTACCTTCATCAACTCAAAGTCATTTTGGACCTTCGAAAACCTCATTCTAAATCCGCTGTTTACGCTAATGGTTCTCTCTCCTGACAAGAGGTTCGCAAAGAATTTCTTGCTTTGCATTTCAGCCATGTACTGTGGTTTCGCAACTCATATAAATGGTTAAGTTGTTTTGATTAGAACAAGAATTAAATAATCGCCTAACAATGATATTGAATAAGGTGGAAAAAGTGTCCATGGATAAGGATGCATTGCTTAGGTCATCGAGAGAAAATTTGGAATGGTTTAAGGAGAATTATAAGAATATACGAAAAGATTGCAATAATCAATGGGTTGTAATTCAAAACAAGAAAATAGTTGCGACTGGCAGTACATACGAGAGTATATCTAACATTCTTAGAGAGTCAGACAAAAAAGCTACAATAGTGGAGTTTATAGATTCAAAGAAGTTGGCGATGTTCTTTTAGATCACGTTTGTGAGGGAAAACCTTTCAAATTTACTGGTCTAACCATTAACGGCAATCGTCCGATAATTCCTGTTTTATTTGAAGTTCCAGCATTCCATTGTAGCAACACTATTAATTTTCTCGTTGATACTGGTTCTACATTATCTGCAATCACAGAAAAAGAAGCGGATATTCTTAAATTAGACCTTGCTCCTTTGCCGAATGCGAAAAAAGGGTCAATAGGTTTTGGTGGGCTATTTAGAAACAAAATAATAAATCACCCCGTCATTCTAACATTTCACTCAGACGAAGGCAATCATAAAATCAACTATGCCAGTGGTTTTCAAATAGTATGTATTCCTCCTAATGCAACACCAGAAGAAAAGGAAAAAATGCGCAGGTATACCCCCTCGGTGTTAGGAATGGAAATCTTGGGGAAGTTCCAAGTGTACGTTGACAAAAAGAAAGCTGAACTTACTCTTGTTTAATCTAAGAGTGACATCTGACGACGGTTAACATTCGAAACCACCTGACAAAAAGTTACCAAAACCAAACTGAACTATTGAAGACGTTAAGCAACTGCGACCTATAGTCTTGCGCTAAGGATGGCGCAAGGCATTGATGACGGAAGTGATTCTTATCTGGGAAAAATCTAAATGGCAGGAAGAGCCCATATAGGCTACTGAAAAAATGGTTCAGAGTTGAGGGGGGTAGGGGGTCAAGTGCGAAGCGAGGATTTTGCGCTTCTGGTTGAGCGTCGCAGAAAGCTTGTGCAATTGACAGTTGCAGGAATGAGTGTTAACAGGGCTGCTAAGGTTCTTAGTGAGGAGTTCCATGTGAGCGAACGTCAGATATGGAAGGATTGGCGAAGCATGAACACGTGGGCGCCTGCGCTGTGTCAGCTTGGGAATGAACAGAAAGACGAAATTTTCAAGTACTTGAATGAGTTGGACCTATTGAGCAAAGAAGTTTACAGAATCTACCTAAATGCTAAGAACGATAATGCACGTGTAGGAGCCGTGGGGCTTTATCTGAAGACCATAGTAACAAACATTAAGGTTCGCCAGAAACTTGGACTGATGCCAAAGGGGCCACTAAAGGCTGAACAACGGATAATCATGATTCAAGGCGAGTTTTGCACGGTAGGCCCAGATGGGAAAGCAACCCCTATCAACCCCAGTAAAGGGCATTGGCAGTGGCAAGAAGATTCTGACCAGCAGACTGACAAACCCGGGTTGCCAGCGCCCTGAGAGAACGATGTGACGCGCGCGCTAGCATTCTAGCCTGAGACAATGGAAACAGATCACTTGTCAATGTGGCTCTTAACTTCTAGAATGAGCTAGGCTGCAGCTTGTATTGTGATGGCGTTTATCACCCAGTTACCGTCGCTTCCACCTGCATCATGGAACTTGAGGTTAAGCTGACCATCACTAACAGTCACGGTGAAGACTTGTGGGCTAAACGTTCCGGCATTGACAGTCAAATGGTTGACCTGCAGGACACCCTCAGCAAAAACATCAATCAAATCATGCATATAACTCTGGTCACCAATGGTCAACGTCACCTTATAATTCCCATTCGCCAAATCCACGTTGAACGTGTGATCAGAAGTCGACTGCACAAGGTCCCTCCGCAAATCATCAGGCCCGCCCCTATCACGAGACGCGAGTCCAGTCGTGCTGTCCCAGCCGTAGCCAGAAACGGCAGAGTAGCCAGTAGATTCATTCACCTTAACGTAGCCGGGCTCAACAGGCGAAGTATACGTGCCAAAATCAAACTGCCCCCCGACAGCAGCTTGTTGCACTATGATGGCATTTATCACCCAGTTACCGTCACTTCCACCCGCATCATGAAACTTGAGGTTAAGCTGACCATCACTAACAGTCACGGTGAAGACTTGCGTGCTGAACGTTCCAGCACTGACGGTCAGATGGTTTACCTGCAAGATGCCCTCAGCAAAAACATCAATCAAATCATGCATATAACTCTGATCACCAATGGTCAATATCACCTTGTACTGACCGTTTGCCAAGTCAACATTGAACGTGTGATCAGAAGTTGACTGGACAAGATCCCTCCGCAAATCAGTAGGCCCGCCCCTATCACGAGACACAAGTCCAACCGCACTGTCCCAACCATAACCCAAAGCACCAGAATAAACAGTTGACTCAGTTACCTGAACGTATCCAGACGCAACAGGCGAACCCGCAGTACCAAAATCAAACTTCCCCCCGACAGCAGCAGGTTGCACTATGATGGCATTTATCACCCAGTTGTAGTCCGATCCGCCGTTTTCATGGAACTTGATGTTCAGCTGACCATCACTGACGGCAACAGTGAAAATCTGAGTGCTAAACTTACCCGCGTTGACGGTCAGATGGTTTACCTGCAAGATGCCCTCAGCAAAAACATCAATCAAATCATGCATATAACTCTGATCACCAATGGTCAATATCACCTTGTACTGACCGTTTGCCAAGTCAACATTGAACGTGTGATCAGAAGTTGACTGGACAAGATCCCTCCGCAAATCAGTAGGCCCGCCCCTATCACGAGACACAAGTCCAACCGCACTGTCCCAACCATAACCCAAAGCACCAGAATAAACAGTTGACTCAGTTACCTGAACGTATCCAGACGCAACAGGCGAACCCGCAGTACCAAAATCAAACGACTTGAAAGCAGACGGCGGAGACGCTTCAAGCTGGAAGTTCAAGGTGGTAGTGCCGCCTGGGTTTACGGTTGCAGATAACACGGTCTGAGAATTGTAACCGGACATAGAAGCAGTCACAGAATAACTCCCAGGCACCAAGCTTGAAACAGTGTAGTAGCCGTTTGAATCCGTGAGTACAGAACCGGAACTCGGACCAGAATAGGAAACCGTAGCACTGGGAATGCCGTTACCATTAGACTCATCAGTAACCCTACCAATAATAGAACCAAGTGGTGGCGCAGTTACAGTCAACGTTTTAGTTGAGCTGGTTGAATCGTAATATTTGAGGTCTCCACTCCAAACTGCATGCAAGTAATAGTTTCCTGTGTTTGGCGGGGTCCAAGTGGAGGAGTAGTAGCCGTTTGTCGGGGTTCCTGAAGCAATGCTGTTCCAATTAGTTCCATCAGTGCTATATTGCAGGGTGGTTGTTCCGTCTGAAGATGAGGGGGAGATTTGCGAGGAAACCGTTAAGCTTTGGCCATAGTTTATTGAGTTTGAAGACAAGGAGACGCTGATAGAGCTGCTATGTTTTAGCACTGTCCATGTTTCCGTGACTACCAAAGACCCATCATAATAGACCTTTATTTGGAATGGCCTGCCTACTCGGTCTGCAAACCAAGATTGAAAATCAATTATGTCCATATCAAAATACGCCCCGTAGACAGGCCAATGGTTCCCTGCTCCTGGATCGGTTACATGCCAGGTGAGGGTGCCAACAACGTTCCCGTCAGGGTCGTAACAGTCCCAGTGAATCAAGTGACCCGCACCGTAGATGTTCGAAAACTGAACCCAAGAATAAGCCCCCTCATCATCAGTATAGAACGTGTTTGTACGAGTCACCGGAAGTATATTTGGAGCTGACCCCTGCACCCCTTTGCACATGGAATGATCTGCCAGGTTTCCACCAGGTGAAGTGACCGTCAAAGTGACGGAGCTGCTGGTGGCTCCTCCGTAGTTGACGTTTCCGTTCCAGTATGAGCGAACGTGGAAGGTTCCTGTCGCTGAAGGTGTCCACCAATAAGAGTAGCTTCCTGAAGAGCTTGACGTCGTGGTTCCAGCCAGGTTCCAGGTTGTGCCATCGCTGCTATATTGCACATAAACCGTCCCAGATTTATCGCCTGAGACGGAACTTGTGATGGAACCAGTTACACTTGTTCCACTTCCGAGATTGATTGAAGCTGGCCCGACGCTAATACTGATACTGCTCGGGTTGACTCCAACGTTTATGGTGTAACGGTATGCGTATTCTGCTTGTTGATCTTGTACTGCACCTGTGTCAATTGTTGGATCCCAACTAATTGCACGGGTCTGATATGCTGCGACACTTTTGACGAGAAATTGAAAACTTCCAGTTGAGGACGGAGTCACGTGTACTTTCAAGTGCTTAATGGTACCCGCTGACCAGCCGCCTCCTCCCTCAACGAAAGGATAACTTATGGCGACCGTGGAGGAACTGGTGCCTACCCTGAATGCGTATCCAGATGGCGCCACATAGCCTGCCGAGTATATTTGTGGGCTCGGGACAGTCGTTCCAGCACTGTCAACGGTGATGACTGTTCCAACTTGGAACGTTGGAAATGAGACTTGCACCGTCATCCAATTTGCGTCGTTACCGATATTCGCTACTGGGATATCTATGTCGTCTGTCTGCCCGAGACTAATTATTGATTGATATGAAACAAGTTGAACCACAGGGGTTGGAAGCAGACTAAGGTCGCTAAGAGCCGCCCAGCGCCACCAGCCAGGAGCAAAAGTTTGGACAGGATAGTAATCGACTCCAGCGGGTGGAAGACTAGGTCCACCGAGGCTGACTCCGTTATTACCAGCGAGACTCTCCATCTGGTTAATTATGTCGATGTCCATATATGGAAAACCCGTTATGCTCGTCACTGTGGTGCTCACATTCCCCTCAATAGTTGTGGCTGGTGAAAACGAATCAGTCATGTAAAGCACGTTTTCACTTGGAACATCCATTGTTTTCGACCAGATGCTTTCGGTGTTGTCATCGGTTATTGAGAATTGAACGTGACTGCTGTCAACAACGAAGAGTGAAGCAAAAAACGTATGCCCCACAGCGTATGGAACCGAGATGAGCTGGGCCCCTTGACCCCCCGTTGACCATTCTCTGCCGTTGGCTGGAACCCCCATATCCATTTTGCCGTTGGCATAATTGTTTTGTTCAACGACGAAGTAGGGGGTGCTGCCGCCATAATTGAAAATAATTGCAAATTGTACCCATGAATAAGTAGTGGCAGACCCGTATGCCATGTTAATAGGCAAGATTGCAACCCAATCATTAGACATTATTCCTCCAACCGTGTTGGAGACACCGTCAAATGTAACCGAGAATCCTCCAGTGAAAGAGGAAGTGGGATTGGTCCACACATTTCCAACAAAAAATTCGTAAGTGGCATAGCTTTGGAGGTTAGCCTCTAATCCAGAATCATGACCAAGTGGAGAAGAATAATAGTTTGGACGACCATTAGTTTCCGATGGGGAGTCAATCGAATCTCTTGTATGACCAACTTGGAGCGCGCGTGCTACTGTCTTTACAGGCTCATCACTAGTGGCACTCTTGGAAAGGCCATTTGTGCCTGAGGTTAGCACTTGCGTCGAGTTACAAACCTTTGTTGGGTCTGGTGACGTCTGGTTATTCAGTGCCCGGTTGCTTGCGCTGCCTAGAAGAAACGAGTTTGCTGGTCCTGCTAGGACTAGACTAGACAAAAAAAGGAAAATTGCAATAATAGAAACTAATGCTGTCTTCATTCTCCTTTCTCCTCAGCGTGTTGCGCGAATTACAAGTCACATCATTACGGGGATATATCGTTTTCTATACCTTGTTATAGAAGAAAATTCGCGCATGCATACTGGATGTTTTCTCTGTTATTGGTGAAAGGCGGTCATTAGTTTTTCGATGATGTTTAGGATCAGGTTGATTGGGGTTTGTAAGGGTCTGAGTTCGCGCGTCATTTCTCTGAGGTTGTTTATGTCTGATTGGTTAACAGCTCGTGTCAGCACTATGCTCAGCAGGAACACGAGTAAGAATGCGGCTAGGCCTATGATGAGGTTTATCCAGCTGCTTAAGTTTAGCTGCGAGAGGATCGCATAGGTTGCTCCGGCGGCTATGGCTGAGGAAAGGAGTATTTTGGCCGATGAAGCCCAATCCACAGTGACAGTGTAGTGTCCTCTTATCCAGAGGAGGCCTATGATTAGGCCTGGAATTCCGTCTATGAGCGTCGTTGCTATCAGGCCTAGGATCCCAAACGGTGGGATGAGTATCAAGCTAAGGGCGAATCCTGTGGCCACGTTGATTAGGGTTAGTTTTAGGTAGAGTCCGGTTTCTCCCTGGCCGTTTATGAGGTTGCCGAAACTGAGATATCCGAAAGCCACGTACAAAGAACCGAATGCTAGTAATGCGAGGAAAAGTGGCGACGCAGTGTATTTGTCGCCGAACAGTGTGAAGACTGCGGGTTGGGCGAGTACGATCATGGCGGTTGCGGTTGGCACGACTAGGAGCGCGGCGTATTTTACTGAGTATTGGAACACGTTTTGCAGGGTTTCTTTTTCTTTTTGGGCGTCAAGTTTTGAGAAGGCAGGAAAGAGCATGGTCGCTATGGGCGAAGCGAAAAACGTTATTAAAACGGCGAAGTTATTGGCCACCGAGTAGTTGCCAATCAACAAATCCGACGCGTAGATTACCATAAGGAAAGTGTAGAATTGTACGAGAAAGCCATTCAATATGCTTGAAATGGATAATGGTAAACCATATTTGAACATGGATTTTACGTTTTCGGCCAGCCTTAGTTTGTATTCGCCGTTGTTTGGTTTTGGCAGATTCCTGTAGATTGTCCACATGAGCAGAACGCCGATCAGGCCGGCGATTAGGGTGGCAACGGTGGTTCCGACTACTGCGCCATAGGCGCCAAATCCTAGAATCACTAGAACGGGAACAAGCACGGTCTTAATGATTGATTGGCACACTATTGTGATGCTGTTTGGCACCATTTTTTCCATGCCGATGAAGGCGGCTTGTGCGGCCGTCATAAGCGCACCCGTCAGGATTGTGAAGGAAGCGACCTGGATCAAGAGCGTAATCGAAGGACGGTGAAATACCGTGGTTGCCAAGAATCCTGACAGCGAGAACGAGAGCACGGAGAGAGCCAGGCCCAGAGACGTTTCGAAGACGAGCCCAGCGACCAGAATGTTTCTTATGTTTGCGGGTTTGTTTTCCGCGTTATATTGGGCTGTGTACTTGATCATTGCTGAGGTGATGCCCCAATCCCGGAACGTTGCGATGAGGCTTGGAGCGATTAACGCTATCGTGTAAAGGCCATATCCTGCCGGTCCCAGCACCCGAGCAAAAACGATTAAGCCCACTGCCGAAATGACCGTTGAAACGGCCAAGCCCCAGAAAAGGTGAAATCCACCTCGGACTGAAACTTTAGCCATCTCCGCAGCCTTACTCACCAGTCTCTCCCTCACCGTCACCTTCGACTCTTTGAGCAGCCAAATGTCTAGGCGACAGGTGTTTATCAGTTTTGGCAAGATTCGCAGACTGAGAGTCTTTAGCGCGCGTTCTCAGTGATTTGTTAGTTGAAGACTGCTTCTTAGAAATCAAATTGTCAGGTATGCCGTGTCTTCGGCGGCACGGTAGCTTAAGGGGTGCCGGAACCAGTATGAAAAACTGATGAGAAAAAATGACCTATTAAAAAAATATTTTATTTAGCGCGCGTTTGCTTCAGCGCGCGTCAAGCGTTATTTTCGTGTTAGGGGTTGTATTCCACCGCCCAGTCGATTGTAACACTGTTGGGTGGAGTAACTGCAGTGATTGTTCCTGAGTTGTCGATTAAGAGGCTGATTTGGAACATGGTGCTGTTGCTTGCTATGATTGTTGGCTCCATAAGCCAGCATGTACTGTTGATGTAGTTGTTGCCAGAAATGGTCAGGCTAACTTCACTGTTAGGTGCTCCAGCAAGCCCATGCGCGATCCATGTGCCATTCACGCAACCCTCTGCTGAACCGCTGTTTTCAGTGACGAAACCAACGTTGTTGTTGACTTTTGTTGCTGAACCTGCCCTCACTACGCCACCGCCGTTGCCGTATATTGTGTTGCCAGTGATTATGTTGCTTGTGGATGTGCCTTGCTCTTCAACCGCGCACTTCTGTATTTTGCTGCCGCCTGTGCTGTAGATTTTGCAGCCCTCGATAGACGTATAGTTGGAGTTTCGTATTATGACTCCGTTGTACGTGTTGTTGGTCAATTGACTGTTGTCTCGTATGTTTACGTCGTCGATGGCGATGTTGGTCGAGTTATAGAGGTCTATGCCTGAGCCGTTGTTCCATTGGACATACCCACCGAGTACCTGCCAATTATCAGCCTGATAGAAGTATAAGCCTGCATTATGCCAAGTGCTACCAACGTTGTTGATTATTCGAGGTGCCACGAGTGTACCACGCGCACCATATATCAACATGCCTGAATTGCTGTTGTTCCAAGCTGTGCAACTGTATAGTTGAACGTTTTGGTAAGCGTTGATTTCCCAACCGTTATTCTTACAGTACTCACAATAGACATCATAGAAATGTGCATCTTGAGCGGCCATGAAAATGCCTGTACCGTTGGAACGAAAAACGTACACATTTTCGAAAACAGGATAACCGCCATTGATATAGAGGGTGTAGTCTCCTCCAATGTCAGCGCTTTCGAATTTGAGGTTGCTAATCGTCAGATGATAGGTATTCTCAGCGTCAAAAAGTCTGCCAGTCAAACCTGCACTGGCTTGTATGCATGTCATGTCTTGACGATTTTCACCGACAAGAGTGAGCGGTCTATCCACCATCAACGTATTATTTGTGTAGTAGACTCCGTATTTGAGATAGACTGAACCGCCACCATAAGGATAGTTAAACGCTGGAAGACTGCTGATTACCGATTGGAAAACGCTTGAGAAGTTTGTGCTTTGAAAGTCAATCTGCCCAGTCGTTCCACTTGTGCCCCAATATTTCGTTCCGTCTGTACTGATTATATAACTGTAGGGCAGTGTAAGATTAGCGCGCTCTCTCTCTTGCCATAAGTTTACCCCCTGGGACAGTGCGTACCCAGCTGCAAGCATAATCATGGCAATCAAGATTGTTGCTTGCCACCATTTCAATTTGCTGAACAAACTGAGCTTTCGAGCAGCAGTCAAGCTTTCACCCCAAAGTACCTCTGCAGGGGAATATATCCTATTATCACATTAATGTGTTTTCGTCCTGTAGACCCCAGCGCGCGTTAACAGGGCCAAATATACGACGATGTTTTCCCATGAAATATTTTTTCAAGCGAATATTATGTTTGGTTCGGTTTACCGTAGCCTATACCGTAGTAAGTGAAGCCCAGCTTTTTGGCTTCATAGGGTTTTATTATTCTTTTTCCGTCGATGATGGCTGGTTTGTCATTCATCAGGGTTTTGATTTCGTTAAGGTTTAGGTGTTTGAATTCGGTGTGATCGGTTAATGCTAGCAGACAGTCGGAGTTTCTCACTGCTTGAGACAACGACTCTGCCTTTTTGGCCCCAAAGGTTGCAGTACAATGTGGGTCAAAACTAATGGCCTCGGCCCCTAAGCTCATGAGTTCTTGGATTATCAATTCTGACGGGCTGAACCGCGGGTCGTCAACATCTGCCTTGTAAGCAGTGCCTAGAACAGCTACTCGGCTGTTTTTTACGCTTTTACCTGTTTCCATTAATGCCTTTAGGGCCAATTCGACGACATGATGTGGCATGTAATCGTTGATGCTTCTTGCGGTTTTGATTATGTCCTGAGTTCTGAGTTTTGATTCATTAATGAGCAGGTAGGGATCTTTGGTCAGACACGGTCCTCCGACGCCTGGCCCTGGCGCATGGATGTTGACTCTGGGATGAGTGTTCGCGAGTTCGATTACTTCTGTTATGTCCGTTCCATGCTGCTCACAGATTAGTGCAAGCTGGTTTGCAAAGGCTATGTTAACGTCTCTGAACGTGTTTTCGGCGGTTTTGGCGATTTCGGCAGTCGTAGCATCAGTTTCGATTATTCTCCTGCAGACCGTTCTGAACAGCTCTGCCGTTGCTGCAGTGCTGTCCTGCCCAATGCCCCCAACGAGGCGCGGGGTTTCAATGAATTCCTTGAGAGCCTTTCCAGGCGTTATTCTTTCAGGCACGTACGCCAAGTAGAAATCATCTTCAGCGTTCAGACCACTCAAAGATTCCAGTAGTGGCTTCACTTTCTCTTTAGTAGTTCTTGGTGGCACCGTACTGCAAACGGCCACGAGTGCTCCTTTTTTCAAGCTTCTGCCCACAGTTTCTATTGCGTTCATCAGAAAAGAGAGGTCAGGCTTGTTGGTTTTGTCTATTGGCGTTTGAACTGAAATAATAACAGCATCTTGATTGCTGAGAACGGTTTCAGAGCTCAGCACTGCTTTGAGTCTGCCGCCTTGAAAATTGCGCGAAACAAGCTCTTGCAAACCAGGTTCAGTAATTGGGCTGATGCCGTCATTCAAGGTTTCGACAACATGAGCTTTAACATCTATGGCCGTAACAGTGAAACCAACATCTGAGAACAACACGGCCGTAGGCAAACCAACATAACCGCAACCAAGCACGGCCAAGCGCAAATTTCGCTGCATTACTGCTTTGATCAGATCTCGCAGGTTTGCCTTCTCGTCATGATGGCGCATCATTCGCTATTCCACCCAGTCGAGCCCCTTAGCGTGCGCTTGTGCCGCCGCATTAAACTCTCATCAAGTCCCAGATGTTCTGATTGCTCATACGAATCAACGCGTGCCTAATGGTTCGCGCACGGGGTATATTTGCTTGCACGAAAGCTGTTTCATTGATTTTTGTTCTCTTCTTTTTCCTTATACACTGCTAGGCTCGTCTGTTTATAGACTACTAGGCTGGTTTGCTTCAGACTTTCACCTTGATTGTTTTCGACCTTACTGTTTCTGTGAGGCTCTCGGGTCTTGAAGATGAAAAAGCCTCCCAAAAAGACGGGTAGTAGGATCAGAAACCAGAAGAGGGCGGTTGGCAAATTGGACAGTGGGTCATATTCTGATGTCTCTGGCGAAACTTGTAAAGACGATCCGAGTGTCAGATTGCTGATAGCCTTGTAGCTGTCGGATATCATTATCGAGAATTCAGTCAAGCCTACTACGTCCAGATTCTGGCCATTGATTTGTGTTGTCAATTGCTTGTAATTCTGCAGGTAGAACTCGTTGAATGTGACTTCGAGAGCGCTTACGGTCGGCAGCCTAACCTGCAGCTGGAAACTGTTGATTGGTGTGACGGACAGCGAGTTCACGGAGCCGATATCAAGGGTTTCGTTGTTTGCTGTGATTTTGAGGTCAATTGAACCTGAAGAAGGTCTTATTGAAAAGGTGGAATTGAGCTGAAATTCTGCGTAGAGCCCATTGCCGTCTCCCGTTACTGCATTGTCAGTCTCAATTACTACCCGTGAATAGTCGCCTATAGCCATGCTGGTCACGTTGTAAAAGACGTACGACGAATTCCCTTCTTTCATTTCAACATTCTCAAAATTAACCTCCGTAGGAAACAGCACCGAATCCGTTTGAATTGTCGCGTTACTTTGTAGGTATATTTCTTTCACATATCCGTTGAAGCTGGACAAGGGAGTCGTGGATGACGATTTTGTCAGGTTCAGGCCATCCAAGAGTTTGCCTATTAAATCATAGAATGCTGATTGATTATTACTGGTCTGCATCGCTTGTATGATAGGTTGCACGTTAACGTAGAAGAGTTCTCCGCCGTTATCATAATCTTTCTGTAAAATGAATGGAGTTTCACCGGCAACTCCTGTGTAGTAGCTTAGGGTTGTGACACTGTTGTCTTTGACGTTCATCACGGATACGGGCAATTCGTAGGGTAACTGTAATTCTGTGGCGTTGCCTTTTATCTGTTGGACAAATATTGTGGAGTTTGAAGTTGACAACAAATTGTCAGCGAAAAAGCCGCCGCCGTTTGTATTGAGCACTACTAACCTGTGGCCCGAATTGAGATAATTGACATAGTCGCCAACAGGCATAAAGTGAAGTTCTGTATCGTAGTTGACGGAGAAGTTGTCAAACGACACTTCAAATAAGCGATAGTAGCGTAGTCCAATTTTCCCGTGAAGGTTTTCCGAGTTTGTTACTAGAAACTGTGTATCATTGATGGATAACTCGTTTAATGTGCCATTGACAGTTAATTTCAGTCTATATTCGTCACCGAAGTTCCATTTCAAAGCAGTTTCCAATCCTGGCCATGTCGGAAAATCTGTTTCGACGCCGTTGACGTAATTGCGAAAGAGGACGTAAATGTGGCTGTCTAGGTTGAAATGGATTTCAGCAATTCGATAGTTCTCGGGGTCGACCCATGAATAAACGATGTCGGCGTAGTTTGGCACAGTGGTGTTGCCGTCTAGAGGTTTGACGTTCACAGTTGCCGTAAAATTCTCTGCGAACACTTGTGACAAGAGAACACCTTGTTCGTAGTTTCCGTTTCCACCACCAATTAGATGTCCTCCTTCAGCCTTCCAAGTTCCCTGTAGAACAGACCACGAATTAAGCGTCTCATTGAAGTTGTCTTGGAAAGCACCTGAGGTAATGTTTCCTTCAGGTGGGTCGAAGGAAAGAACCGCTGTCGTCCCATTGAGCGCATTGTGGTCCAGATCGTACATGACCGTGTAATTGTAAAAGCCATTTGAGAGCATACTATACGCTGCGAGGGGGTTTTGCTGTATCGAACCGTCAAATGGGACGATTAACACGTTCTGGCTTTCAGGCTGTGGAAAGGAAGGCTTTGACATGTTGTATATCGTTACCTCTGAATTGTTGAACACTACAGGAGTCATCGGCAGGTACTTTGTTAGGAATTGACCACCAAATTGGCTCAGGTAGTTCGCGTCTCTCTCATCGAGATAAACATAAGGATGAGCATATTGGGGGGCCCTGTAAAGTTGAGTGAAAGCCATTTCAGGTGTAGAAGCCATGTAAAGGAGTTGTCTCAATACAAGGGTGTCCGCGGGCGCAGCAAAAGCTACTGTAGCTGCAGATGTACTGGTTACCGTGGCAAGCCATGCTCTAGGATCGTTATCCAATATTCCTTTAAGAGCAGCTATCCCGCTGAGTTCAACCTGGGAAGGATGGTTTGCTGGGTTCGTCGAGATGATGTTCCAGTATTCTACGTTGAGAAAAGTCGTGGAAATACCACAAAGACAAACTGTTCCGATTAACGCGACTGAGACGACTGTTCTGAACGTGTTGTTGATAGAGAAACGTTTTCTTAACTTGTCAATTAGAAGTAGAATTGGAATGGGCGCGAGGAGGGCAAGCGGCAGTTTTATGAACCAGATGAACCTTTTTTCCGTATAGTTTACGTTAAAAAAGTAAAGGTTCATTACAGAGACTAATTCACCAGCAATGAACGCAAAAATCATGAAGGCGATGAAGAACCAAAGAGATTTGTACGCTCCTCCTTTTTCCGCGGCGTAATACAGCGCCACGATGGACAACAGGCCAGTTATGCCGAGCATGAGTGGATACATATACCAGGGAACAACGCCGATAGCATCAACTTGCGCCGTATGAAATGAACTGACCAATGAGATCGAAGACAGCAGAGCCACGAAGTACAACAACGCAATGAGTAACACAAGTATTTTCGAAGTTGATCTGAGGCGGAGTTTGTGCTTGAATTTTGGAGAGGTGACCTTGCCAAATTTCCTTACACCAAGCGAAAGCGTCAGGGAAATGATAGGCAAAGCAAGTGAAAAAAGTAACGGCAAGTTAAAAATGAAACGCGTGTCAAACTGTGATAGAATGTAATAAGCGACTGCAACCAGGACAAAACCAAATGTTGAGGCTTTCAAGGCGACATCTGTCTTGAGTTCTGTGTTTTTTGACAAGATCCAATAAATGGCCAAAAACACTGCGAGTACAACGGCTTCGACTACGTGTGTAAGGCACAACGTCGCGATTACAGAGGAGAATAGGGCAAAGTATTTTCTTGAAGGAATTTCTTTTTTGCCTAACAGAAAGATGGCGCCCATCAGCACTACAAAAGATATTGTGGCCGGGACATACCATAATCCCAAGACGCCGTAAATAGTACCGTTATACGTTCTGTCAGCTGTTAAGTACAGGAGCTGCAACTGAGTCTGATATGGCGTTGTTATCTTCAAATTAGCAAAGTGGAGCCAGGAAAAACCGCCAAAGCTATTCGTAAACAAAACCCAAAAGACCGTCGCTACAGACGGCAACCTGGCATCGATCTTCTCGAGCCACTGTTTTGCCATAATATAGAAGGCCAGGATTAAGAAAAGGTTCAAGACGAGTAGAGCCATTTGAGCAGATATCAATGATGGGTTTGAAAGGGCAATAAACATAGACTCGTGTAGGTGGGCAAGCAAATACTCTGAACCAATGTATAGATCAGGCGTCCTGTTCAGGACGATACTTGATCCATAGTGTCGTGAAATGTCTGTTCCTGGAAGGAGGGCAAATCCTGGATACATCAAGTAGAAAGAGAGAGCGAAAAAAGCGATGGCAACTAGGATGGCTAAGGAATCAATGCTTCTTGACAAAGATTTCGGTCTTGGGAAAGGTTTTTGTTTTCTGTGTTTTAGCGCCGAGATGAATCCTAGCAAAATGCAGCCGCTCAGAACGCCCAGTACTCGCGTGTTTTCACCTGCAAAGAGGAGAACAAAAGTCATGAAACCTGTGAAAGCATAGCTGAGTACATATGATAAAACTATGTTCTCTAGCTTAGAGAAGTAGTGGTTTAGCCCAAACACATTTAGTAGTGCATAGCCAGGAAGAATGGATGTTGTGAATAAGGCTAAGACTAACGATACTGATCCTCCTTGAGCGTGCAACACGTTTAAAAGCAGCAGACTTGCCGCTGAAACTATTAGAAGCGCATCTATTATTGGTAAGTGAACGTCCAAGCTCTTGATTTCGATGCGCTTTAGTGCGCCTAGTCTGAGGTCATAACCGTTGAGGGTTAGGTATAGAACGGTTATTGTGAATATTTCGAAGACAAAGAGGAGATATTTTATCCATGAATCAATTAGCCATAAAGTGAAGGAGGAGAAGATCGCGGCTACTGCCACAACTATCATAATAGTAAGCCGATGGTTTGATTCAGCTTTCTTCAACAACTTCACTTTTCAAACTGTTGACCATATTCGTAAGTGGACGCATATGCTCTTTCGTTCTATAGCAAAATAGCTCTCCGTTAAAATCAACAATTTTGGTGGCATAATTTAATCAACGGTCTTTAGTAAATTGAGGAAATCGTTAGCAATTTTGTTTCTATCGAATTTTTCTTCGATGAGTAATCGAGCTCTCTTGCCCGCAGCTTCCCTAAAAATTCTATTCTGGTACATCCAATAGATTGCTCCGGCTAGCTTTTCTTCATTCATTGGTGGGGATATAATTCCTATTCTATATTCTTTTATGAATTCAGCCAGTAAGGAATCCTCGTGAGCTGTTGCTAGGACTGGAAGGCCACATGAGCAGTACTCGTAAAACTTGGCGGGTACCGACATTTTCCAGAGAATATTGTCGTCATATGGTAAGAGCCCAACGTCAGCAGAGGAAAGGATCTCTGCTACCTCCTTTTTATCATTTTTCACCCCCAAATAAACTATTTTGTCGTCTAAGCCCAATTCACTAGACAATTTGAGTACGAGAGTTAAGCCTGTCCCATTTCCAATAATTAGCAACTTAACATTTTTGACTGATCTGCACATTTTCGCTAGCGCTTTGACAAAAATATCTAGCCTATAATATTCTCCCACAACTCCACTGTAGACTATTATGAAGTCATCTGGATTCAACTCAAGTTTTTTCCGAATGGCTGACCTGTCATATGGTTTGAATATCGTTACGTCAGCACCATTAGGTACAAGTTTGACATTTTTGACCCCCATTTCTTGGAGGTATTCCAAAAGGGAAGTGGTTACCGTTACCACAAGAGTGCTTCGCGAATAGATTGATGTTGTAACACCTTTCAATATCTTGTAAAATAGTCTATGAAACTGTGATGAGGCTCTAACTATCTTGTAATCCTCCCACGAATCTCTATAATCGAATATTATCTTTGATCCGTACATCTTGCTTGCAACAAAAACTCCTATTAGTTGTTCATTTAGTAATGATGGAGCTGAAATTATGACATGGGTAGGTTTTTTGATTAGGATTAAAAGAAGAGAAGTCATCATAGAAGAGATAACATTGAAAGCGAACCCCCATAAACTACAGATAGCTGGACATGAATTCATAATCTGATAGCTTTGATCCCGACATATCAATGCTTTATTTAGGGTTGCAGGCGTAAAGATACCTAAAATTGTACTGCGTATTCCCTTACACGCAAAGTGTTTCGCCATGAATTGTATTCTTGTCCAAGCCGCTCCTGGAAATGGAAGCGGGAATCCTAGAAAAAATAGAACCTGCATCTTAGAAGGATATTCAACGTTATTGACCATATACCAAGTACCGATCAATCAATCAATCACAGTCTTTCATAATGGCATACCAAACGTAAGGACTGGTTCTCATCTATTAGTATCCAAAAGCTCCACGTATTTTTTTGATATGCGCTCCCATGTTAAAGACTTTACACTACGATTAGCATTCTTCGAAAGAGATTTACCAAGCGTCATATCTTTTTTTACTTGAATCATTGCAGAGGCTAATTTTCCCGGAGATCTTGGCGGAACTATAAGACCATTGTCTCCATTCTTTATTAATTCTGGTACCGCGCCAACATTCGTTGCTATTACTGGCGTACCTAACGCCATAGCCTCAATTATGACTGTTGGAAGCCCCTCTCCAACAGAAGAGAGCACTAGCATGTCTGAACGGCATATGTATTCTAACGCTGTATTGTGATCGGTCTGACCAAAAAAACAAACAGAGGAAGCTAGCTCATTGTTCACGCAGAAACTTTTAAGATCTCCGAGCAAAGGGCCATTCCCTATTACATTTAGTCTTACATCGTTTCCCTCATCTACAAGAATTCTAATGGCCTTAATCAGGGTTAAGGGATCTTTTTCAGGTGCCAATCTACCAACGAAGACTACTTCCATTGTTCTCTTATTGAGCCTTCTAATCTTATTTTTGACATGTTCAATATCGCTGCTACAATATCCGGTTGGAATTATGCGAATTTTTCTGGGATCGATTGAATATTCCGTGGGCATCACCTTGGCAATTTCATTAGAAACTGTTACAATATATTTGGCGTGAGACAACAACAATGCCTGAAAGAATCTTACTAGAAAGTTTTGGTTCTTAACTTCAATACCGTGAACTGTAACAAGATATGGAGTTTTTTGAAGCAGATTAACAAAAAAAACAGGTAATTCCGTTATTCCTGTAGTTACAAGATCGATTATGACAAAAGCCGGGCTGCATCTCAGCAGTTCTGGGTAAAATTTGAAAAAAGCGAAAATTGAACAAAGAAAGCGTCTCGGGATTTTTACTCGCCTAAAATCAATATTCTCAATCACTTGGTGCGATTTTCTATTTCCAGTGGTTATCACTGTGACTTCATGCTGGTCTTTCTTGAGAGCTTTAGCTAGGTAATATGTGTGGAGCTGAGCGCCTCCAACTTCGAAAGGATATGTGGACTGCGTCAAAATAGCGATTTTCATTCCAATCGCCGACAGTAGTCCTTTTTGTTTCTGATACCCTCTAGGAATCCAGAAAGATAATTAAGGCCCAAAACGGGTCGGTTGTAGATGAGTCCGCCTAACAAATACATAATAGCGGTATAACACCTTGCTTGAATAAACTGAAAGAGAGAAAAGAGTTTTCCGTCATAGAGATTCTTGAAGAAGAAATAGACTTCGTTCAGAGCACTGTAATACAAGCAACGCTCAGAAAAAGGAAACGCTTTGTCTTGAACGTCCACGTGAATCAATTGAAGATTAGGATCTATGATCAGACTGAATCCGAGTTTTTTGACTCTGTAACTAAAGTCTGTGTCCTCGCCTATGTTTCCTACATATTTCTCATCAAAGCGCCCACATTTTTCTATGATATTTCGCGGGTAGATCATATTACAACCAGTTAGCCGATCAACTTTTGTGATTGTAGATGCGTATTCAAAGTTGCAAGTTGAAAATCCATTAGGTAAGACTTTTCCGATGGGAGCACTTTCTCCAATCCATCCACCCACAAAAAGGCGATCTAATGCAGCCTTAATGGTTTGAACGATATGAGGTAAACTAGTGTTACTTTTCTGGTACACACCACTGATTCCTCCTAAGCAACTCGAAGATGACGCCAAAGTTGTCTTTAATTTTCCGAAATAGCCACGTCTAAGGATAACGTCGTCGTCAAAAAACACAATTGTGTTTCCCCGGACAAATTCCAATCCACGATTTCTTGCGTTTGGCAGACCACTACCACACTGGGCAATGTAATGTATGTTGTTATACTTTCGTGCGTATTCTTTCACTAGTTCTTGAGTTCCATCAGTTGAATTTCCGTCCACAATAACCAGTTCATAATTGTTGTCTAGATCATACTTCAGATCAGACAGTATGGAGTCCAAACACAGTTGTAGATGGTTTTTCCTATCTTTTGTACATATAATAATCGAAATTTTATCTTTCTCGGCTGCAGATGTGATGGAATTTACTCCTTTGCCGCGTCTTCGAGCGAGCGCTAATACGCGAGATTTGTTTAGGACAAGTTTCCTTTGTGATCGATGGATTCAGACTTTGATCTCCGATTGACGTTTTAAGCGGTATTCTTGGAAGAATCTTACATTTGTAATAATGGTTTTGGGGCCATAAATCCCTCTTATGCGAGCTATGCTCAACTGAGCAATAGCAGAATGTCAAATCCAGATCTTGAGAAAGCGTCTCGAACAGAAGGTGCCTGTAAGGCGTTATCATGTTGTTTGTTATGGCTAGTTTTACGCGGTGCATTCTTTAAGCACAGGAGTTGTTGCTTTTGTAAACTTGGAGGGTGGGCTTAATGCAACATCTCTATAAAGACACAGGAGCCTATCAGCAACCTCTGCTATAGTAAAGTTCTCCTTTACCAACTGTTTACCTCTCAGACCCATTTTCTTGGCTCTACAATTGTCATCTAACAAATACAGTATGGAACAGGCTAGTTGCTTTACATCCCCACGCTTAACCAAGAACCCTGTCACTCCATCGACAACTAGATCGTTTAGACCCCCAACCATTGAGGCAATTACAGGCTTGCCGCAAGCATACGCCTCAAGCACCGTCATTGGAAATGTTTCATATCTTGAAGGCAAAACATATACATCTGCGTCTACATAAGCTTCAAGTTTATCCCTACCATACAAAGCACCCGAAATCAGCACTTTATCCTCAATCTTCAAAGCCCTAATCAAAGACTCAAGCTCACCAAGATAACCATCGTCAGGCCCTACAACCACAAGCCTAACATCATCCAGTTTCTTAATTACGTTTGCAAAAGCCCTAACAAGAATGTCTACTCCTTTTATCTTATGTATTCTCCCTAAGTATAACACTATTCTTTCGTCTTCTTTTATACCGAACTTTTTCTTGAAGCAGCCTTTGGGTGGGAGGTTGGCGTATTCTGAAAGGTCTATTCCGTTAGGTATAACGGCAATCTTGTCTTTAGGCACGCCCATACTAAGGTATTGTTGAGCTTCTGTCTGAGTAAGAGCGACTACCTTTGAAGCATCCCTCAACAACCTATAACCAAAAAACACGTCATAAACCCATTTCAACGTTTGTTTAGCAATAATCCTGGGAAGCGAGCCGTGAACCTGCAAAACATAGGGAACACGGTACTTTGTGGCGTAGTGATGAACCATTACATCGGGAAACTGTTGCCAAGAATGCACATGAACCAAATCAAATTCGCTTAAATTTCCTTTCACGGCCTTCATCATATCATAAGAAAAATTAAGCTGTCCAAAAATGCCAGAGTAGCATAATGGTTTAAGTGTTCTCTTAAAGTAGGTGATTTTATAGCCATTTACTTCTTCCTCTCTGGGATCGAAGTCATGCCTAGGATCAAGGGCAGTTGTTGTATACACCGTGACATCGTGTCTCTTCGCCAGTTCTTTCGATAAAGAACGCACGGCAGTCACAGGCCCTCCGAATGGATCTGAGAAAACAGGTATTACCTGAAGTATTCTCATGTGTATGTCCTCAACGCTTAATGCCTCTGACGTGCAAGCAATCTGAAATCAACGGTACTCTCTTGCATCTTTTGACGATCCGGCTTGCCTTTCCTAATCCAGTTGCGCGCGCATTCTGAAAATTCGTTCCCGTTCCAATTTGTCAACTTTTTCTCTACAAGATACGCATCAAAGAAGCGCGCGCTTCTTTGCATATTCATGCCATTAATGCATCCAAATATTTCTTCCAGTTCTTCCCTGAGAAGTTCTCAACAAAATACTTCCTGCAATTCTTTGACAACGCTGGGAAATTTTCTTGCACACTGCTTACCGCTTCAACCCATTTCTCCACGTCTTCATCCGCATCAAGAAGATAACCAGTTTTGCCATGGGAAACGAACTCCGGTAATCCTCCAGCTTTGCTTGATACGACAGGAGTTCCATACATATACGACACAAGGACAACCGAGCTTTGCGTCTCACGCCTATACGGCGTGAGAACGGCGATGCTCCTCTTAATTAACCCACCAAACTCTTCATCGGTTATCCTCTCTTTATGGAATACCTCCAAGTCTTTTTCTCCGAAATATATCACATCTCTTACCTCAGAACGTGAAATAAGCAAGAACTTTAGATTCAAGTCATGATCGTTAGAGTATCTCACTATTTCCATGAATTTTTTCGGGTTCTTAGCGGGAACTGGAGGACCAACAAAACTGATATATTTCCTATCTTGAATGCCAGGATCCGAATCACCTAAATCCTCGTACATCAAAGGTATCAGCAATTTCTTTCCAGAAAAATCGGGGTATCTCAGATCAAAAAGACGAGAAGCCATGTCGGAAGAAACGACGGCGATGTCTGTGTTCTCCAACAACTTTGCTTGATAATACTCAAACAAATGCAACCAGTATTGATCGAGTCCTCCGTGAGCCTTCTTATTCTGCACGTAAGGTTCGTGAACATGATAAATAAACTTGCAACCATGCTTCTTCGACAACTCTGCAATGTAATGATTCAAAAAATGGTAATTATGCATGTACACATGAGTCGGCTGATCCTCTGAGAACATTTTCTTTAACATTCTCCTATTCTTAATACTTACTGCATCTCTTAACATCGAAGAAATACTAACAGAACGTCCAACAAACGTAGTCTTCTCCTTCACTTCTCTAGTCAACAACCAGTCATGTTCACGACTGAAAAGATACCTCACGGAATATCCCTTATCTTCGCATGCTCTACCAAACGCACAACAGTGAGACTTAGATACAGGATTGTACTTCAAACTCCCCACATAAATAGTCATGATCCCTTTCCTGCAACCGCGCGCGCTAAACCCTTTGCGTCAGGGTTTCGAAGATTTCTTTCATTCTTAATCCTATGGCCTCAACGGATGCCTCAGATTCCACGTATTTTCTTCCGTTTTCTCCCATCGTCCGTGCAAGTTCAGAATCTTCCTTTAAACTCAACACGGCTTCCGCTAAAGCCTTATGATCGCCTGGGTAAACGGTTAAGCCCGAATTTGTCTCTTTTACGTAAACCGAAGGCAGCCCTCTACTACAGCAAATTATTGGCTTGCCAACAGCCTGATACTCATAAAGTTTCGACGACATCCCACGATAAGGCTTCTTATACTCTGCAAGAGGCAAAACCAACACGTCAGCCTGACCCAACAACTCAGCCACATCCTGCCTGCTCAAAAGCCTATCAACAATCTTGACACTCCTCACGCTCAACTCAGCAACCTTAGAAAGCATAGAATCCAAAAGCTCACCTTTACCCTGAACAACAAACTCAACGTCACCATCCACTTCCTCAACAATCTTAGCAGCTCTGAAAATCTGCTCAAAATCATAAGCCACAGAAAACGCTCCAGAATACAAAACCACAAACTCCCCAGATTCCCGTTTAAACCCACTTGGCTTGAACACGGACAAATCAACGCCGCCTCTAACCACGTGAATCCGACTTTCTTTTACACAGTATTTCCTGGCCAAGGTTTCAACATAGGCTGGACTAATCGGCGTCACCGCATCAGCCTTAACCAAAAACACACGGTATACCCACTCGGCTATTCTGAGAACCAACGAATCTTCGCTGATAAGCCCAAGATCAACCAAATCTTCAAGCGTCAAATCGTCCTCGTTCAAAGCTACAGGCCGTCTTTTCACCCTACCATAAACAGTGCCAGGAACCCAGCTTGAAGCCCACACAGCATCGACCTTTCCCACAAAGGGCAAAGCAAACAATGAAGAAACCGCGAAAACTCCGATGTGCACAAGCCTTTTGAAGAAACCTTCCGACTTGATCGGAAGCATAAAAGTCCTTATGATCTTTGTTTTTCCCATCCACTCTACTTTAAGCGGCTTCCACCTGTACTCTCTCGGTATTATCCCAAGCGGGTAATGTGGAAAGGCCGCGATGACTGTCACGTTGCATCCGTTCAACGATAATCCTTTAGCCAGATTATATGCTCTGGTTGCCGAGCCCCCCAAGTCTGGAGGAAAATACCGTGCTATCACCAGTACATTCAAGCTAAAAACCTAACTCACAATTCCTAAGAATATCTCGCAAAACGCACGCAGTGCAATACTTCATGTAGCAGGATGCTCGCGCGCGTTTGGACTCAGCCAAAATCTGCGGACTTCCTGATGTTTTCCCAGTTCTCCACAAACCATTGATGAACCCGTTTCAACCCTTCCTTAAACTCGGTCTTCGGTGCATAACCCAACGTTTTTCTAGCCTTATCTATCGACGCAAGCAACCTGGTTTTCTTGTCCCAGTTCCTTCTCTCTTTAAAAACTGTTCCTGCATCGTTTTTTGTCAGTTCATTGACCCATGTCGCCAAGTCTCTTATTCGGATCTCTTTTCCTGTCCCAAGGTTAATTGCTTCTCCAACAGCTTCTTCGCAAGAGGCCATCACGAGCAAACCGTCTACTATGTCGCTCACATAAGTGAAGTCCCTCGTCTCCTCCCCTGTTCCTGTAATAGGCAAAGGTTGCTTGTTCATGGCCCAATAGAAGAAATTCGGTATCACATTTCGGTATCTACCAGGAACCTCTCCTGGACCGTACATGTTGAAAAACCTTGCATTTACTATCGGTAAGCCGTACAGGTTGTGGAAGTAGTTGGTGTAGAGCTCGCCGAGCATTTTCGTCACTTGATACGGAGTGTAGAGCTTCATCGAGACATCGTGTTCTTTGAATGGAATTTTTGAGTCTGAACCGTATATGCCGCATCCTGACGAGGCGTAGATGAAACGTTCCGCTTCAACCAGGGCAGAGTGTTCAAGAACTTTGAGGATGCCCATTCCGTTTACCATGAGATCTGTTTCAGGATTGTCCACCGAGTTCTGGTTAGCGAAATGAGCCGCCAGATGATACACTATCTCCGGTCTCTCTTTGAAAGCCCACCTCAGCTTTTCCTCGTCAAGAATGCTGCCTCTGACAAACGTAATCCTAGGCCCCCTCGGAAGGTTCCATTCATACGACGACGAGAGATCATCTATGACAACTATTCTTTCGGGACCGAGTTCATTCAGTCGCTTCACCAGATTTGAGCCGATTGCACCTGCCCCGCCTGTTACAAGTATCCGTTTGCCTTCAAACGCTTTGGACTCTTTTTTCATAATCATCCTTTCTGTGGAACGTGTTCAGCTAGTGTGTGTCAGGCGCGCGCTAACGCCCATTTCAGTTTCAGATCGTCGATGACGCTGCCTTTTATGAATGCGACCTTTGGGCTTGTCGATATGTTCCATTCGTAGGACGAAGACAAATCATCGAGTATTATGATCTTCTTTGTTTCCAATTCGCTCAGTGTTCTTACTAGGTTCGAACCTATCGCTTCTGCTCCACCGGTTACAAGAATTGTCTTCCGCTTGAACGTATTAAAAACGTCTTCTTTCAAAACATTCACTTCTTCGTGTATTAACCGTAATTGGGCCAAATAACATAATCAATCAGCAATCGAGTTGTTGTTTTGCCAACAGGTAACCAGATGGCTTTAGATTAGACAACTGAAAACCCGCATCCGAAAGCAACTTCCGCACACTACTGGTGTTCTGTTCAACTATAACGAAACACGTCTTTTGCAAAGTTTTCACCGCACCTATTAGAACGTTAAGATCGTTGCCCTCAGTATCTATCTTCATTATTTTGACCAATGACAACTCTGCGGCAGCTTCGTCAACCGTTGTGACCTCACTTTCAAAAGATTCCCCTCCGGTTTTCTTGGAAGATGTCAAAGCTGTTTCATGAGCCGAATAAAACAACCGGATCTTTCCTGATTCATCACCTGCAGCCTTAGAAATCAAATACACGTTGCCAAGATTGTTCAGTCTCACGTTATACTTAAGGAAACCAAAATTCAATGGGTTTGGTTCGAAACTTAGCACAATACCAGTTTCCTTTACCCTGCGCCCTGCGAGTACCGTGTATAGTCCACCATGAGCGCCGACATCCAAGAAAACATCACCAGATGAGAGAGTACGGAATACCCACCGAGTAATGTCGTATTCGTGAAAATAAGGGTTTAGAAAGATATTGAAATCAGTTCCTCTTGGAAGACAAAACCAAAAATTGTCGCCCATAAACTTCACTCTAACAACGCAGTCGCCAAATCTCCAGTAGGTTAGACGCAGGGAACTACCAGCGATTTTTTTTGCCAAATTCATCAAAGTCAGTGATTTTAACAATACATCTTTGTCTTTTTGGGTAGCTCCGACGTTCACTAAAGAACCCATAGGCCTTTCGATGTAGGTTTGGTAAAAATCCACGCAAATGCTCCTCTCGTTATTTGCCGTATAGTTCCTTGAACCATTCAACTGTTCTTCGGATGCCTTCTTCAGCAGAAATCGTCAACTTGAAATCCAAATCGCGCTTGGCTTTTGACGCTTCTGGAGTTTTAATCTTGGTGGTGAAAGGCTCTTCTTCTTTGTAGGTGACTTTAGAATCGTTTTTTCCGAGGTTCTTCAAGATCAGGTCTGAAACGTATTTGATGTCATACTGCTCGTTTCCGCCCAAGTTGTAGACTTCGCCGGGTTTGAAGTTATCAGTAATATTGGCGAGTGTTCGGCAGATGTCTTCGACGTATTCAAGCGTCCTCTTGTGCCCCAAGTAGACCGTGTAAGGTTCATCACGTAACGCTTTGTGTATGAACTTTGGTATCCAACCGCGGTAAGGAGTGTAATGCTCGCCTGCGCCGTAAACGTTGAACAGTCTCACCCTGACCGTTTCCGTTTTGTGCATAGCTGCGGAATTGATTATCTGCAGTTCGTTAACCCATTTTGTTATCGCGTAATCATTCATTTGTTTGATGGGGATCGTGTCCATCACGCTCTCGCTCATTACTCCATCATAGTCGCCGTAGACTTCTGCGCTTCCGAAAAATATCATGCGAAACTTTTTCTTTTCCTGCACCGTCAGGACGTTCTTGGTTCCCACCGCGTTGGTTAGCCAGAGATTTTCATAGTAGTCTTCGCCGTTCCAGCGTCCATATTCGGCTGCAGCGTGATACACATAGTCAAACTGATGCTCCTCGAAAACGTGTTCAACCTGCCGGTACTTGCTCACGTCGCAGCGAACATGGTTTTCCAGTTCAGAATGCATAAGGTCGCAGCTCCAGACTTGGTGACCACGTTTCTCGAGTTCCCGAACCAGATTCGAACCGATGAACCCGCGTCCACCGGTAACCAGGACCTTTGACTTAGGCAAATTCTTCCCTCAGTACTTTGACTATTTTCTCGCCTGCTTTTCCGTCTCCAAACGGATTCTCCCAGCCCCGATCCTTGTTAAGCATGAGGCCTGCTTTCTTGACTATTTCAGCCGGATCCGTGCCTGCTAAGGCGTTGGCCCCAACCTCTAGAGTTTCCGGTCTTTCCGTGCTGTACCGCAGGGTCACACAGGGGACACCGAGAATGCACGCTTCTTCCTGAACGCCGCCGGAATCTGTCAGGACAAGCTTGGCATTGCTCTCAAGCCGTAGAAAACTCAGATAGTCCAAAGCTTCAACAACTCTAATGCCGTTCGCCGCCAGATTGAACATCTCAAGCTGCTTCTTAGCCCTCGGGTGAATCGGATACACGACAGGAAACCCGAACTTTTCCTGAACCATCTGCAATCCTTTCAGGACACCGCGAAATCTAGCTTCGTCGTCAACATTCTCCTGTCTGTGAACCGTGGCCAACGAGTAATCGCCATCTTCGATACCTAACACGCCTGAGACGTCTCCCTTCCTCTTCGAGATCTCCAAGTTCTGGTAAACAGCATCAACAACAGTGTTGCCAGTCACGAAAATGGTGCGAGCGTCCACTCCTTCGCCAAGCAGTATTTCTCTCGCTTTTGCAGTCGGGGCAAACAACAAGTCTGAGCAATGGTCTGCCAGAACCCTGTTTATCTCCTCCGGCATCTCACGGTCATAGCTTCTCAAGCCAGCTTCCACGTGTCCAACTTTGAAGCCTAGCTTTGCAGCTGCCAAGGCCCCAGCCAGAACCGTGTTGGTGTCGCCTTCAACCAAAATTACATCAGGCTTCTCCTGGCTCAACACCTTCTCTATTCCAATCAGCATCCTTCCAGTTTGTTCAGCATGTGTTCCAGAGCCCACGTCGAGATTATGGCGTGCTCGAGGCAACTCAAGCTGTTCAAAGAACACCTCGTCCATGTTATACGAATAATGCTGGCCCGTGTGAAGAATAGAATAGTCTAAAGCAAGACGTTCACATTCTCGGATAATCGGCGAGAACTTGATAATTTCTGGCCGAGTCCCCAAGATGATTGAAACCCTCATCTTCGAGTTTCTCTCTTGTTCCCCGCGGCTATTTTTTGACTCTCCACGACTCTTTTGACTTTTCCGATTCTGAAAACAACTGTTCCGCCACTTGTGTAGGGCTCGCCCGGATCGACACACTGAATATACGCATGTTCTCCATCTCTTGGCTTGGACAGACCCAACTTGACCGGGTCAGCCCCTTGTTCTAATGCCAACACATAATGCAGCAAAGAAGAAAGAGCATGCGTACACAGAGCGTCCGTCTCCTCCAAGACTATCTCAGGGTCATCGACGGTTATCTTGTCGCCAACCTTATAGACAGGACAGCGACCTCGCACTTCGCAGACCTCAATCTCAATCACGCCTATGCGCCACTCTCATTTTTTCCCATTCGTCCTCTGTGCAAGCCTCGCAATAGCGTACAATGTTATGGAAGTTGACAGCAGGAAGAACCCTACGAGCACGAATGCAAGTGAGGCCAACGCAATGTTCGTTACTATGTGACGTTCTGCACCGTATATCTGAAGCAACCAAACCCCAAAGAAAGCTCCTATCATCAGGGATAGAACACCAGGTATTCCCATAAACACCAAGGGCCTGTCTTCAACCACGAGCTTGACGATGGACATTACGACGCTGACGCCGTGCCTCACCGGGTTGTGCACGTGTTTCTTCAAGTCTCCTCCGTAGTAGCATGTTGCCGGAACCTCTTGAATTCTTAAACCGTTTTTCCTGGCGCTCATCAATATTTCTACGCTTGCGCCCATGCCGTTTTCTGCCACGACCAGCTTGTCCAGACACTTGACACTGTAGGCTCTGAACCCGCTTTGAGCATCCCCCACACCCTGCTTAGTGTTGCTGTCAACAAGTCGTGAAATGAATTTTACGCCGGCTCTCCTGTACCATGGCATAATACTCGTGAGGTGCTCATCGATGAACCTTGAACCGACCGCGATGTCAGCTGCACCGCTGGTTATGGGTTTGACAACGTTCGGAATATCGCGCGGATCGTGCTGGCCGTCACCATCCAACGTGACTAGGACGTCTGCGTCCAACTCTCTGGCTCGTTTGAACAACGTCTGAATCGCCGCGCCGTAACCAAGGTTCTTCTCATGCCTCACCACGTCAGCTCCTAGTTCTCTTGCAATCTCCCCCGTCAAGTCCGTCCCGCCGTCGTCACAGACCACGACCTTGTCCGCGTACTTCTGAGACAACAAAACCACCTTCGCAATCGTCTTCTCCTCGTTGAAGGCAGGTACACCCACTACGATTCTGGGCAAAAGAGTCGCCTCCCGCTACAGAACAAGAACCGTCTCAAAAAATGCGCGCGCCCCGGGATATGGCCCAACGCGTCAAGACTGTTTACCCTAACTGTTCTTGGCAGTTCCCATCATTCCAAGCCTGCCTCGTGCAGCGCTATTCAGGTGTCTCATTGCCAAGTACCTCGCGAATCCTTCGTCTGAGGCCCATTCACCCGCGGTCTTGTGACCCCACCCTTGGGCTAAGCGGCTTAACCTCAACGCTAAAGGCCTACCAACCTGGCTTATGATATCTGCAATCGGACTCTTCAATGCATCCTTGATCTTCACTATTATCTTCGCCAGCACGTCAATCAGCTGGGCATTCTTCGGCGTTTTCATGCATCTTGGAACCAGGTAAAGTAGTGCCCTCTCAGTACTGTTCAAAACCCTGAACCATACGCGTCCTCTCAACGCTTCCCTACGCATCCTTAGAAGGAAAACCGAACTGAATTCAACCATTCTGCACCTTCTCCCAAACTAGCGCACGCTATGGATATCTATCGAGTGAATATAATAAACCTAACTGAAAAACAATTATGGAAGAAAGTTCTCGCAGTTAAGAAATTTTGCAAATAATTCAAGAAAAGGCGCGCGCGCTTTCACGTTGACGTTACTATCGTGTATACGTGTATGGCCACTGTTGCAAGGAAGAGTACTCCCATCGTGAGTGCTACCGTTTTCAGTTTTCTTGAGTCTATCAGTAGCATTGCAGGCCCGTCGTATGCTGAGACGAGCTGAGCGGTTATGAGGAGTATTATGGAGGTTGCTGCGAGCCAGAGGCTCACGTTCCAGAAGTCTAAAGGAACCTGCACTGCCTAGTCCTCCAGTGTCCTGTATTCGATGGTTGTAGTCTGGTCCTGCGTGGTTTCTTCTTTTTCTATGACGATGGGTTTTCCTGTTGCCTTGGCTAGGGCGCAGGCCAGTGCGCTGGAGAGGGGAGAGCCCAGTGTTTCATGCGCCCTTCTCAGCTTGGCCGTTTCGTTGCAGAGGGGTATGAATATGTGTTTTGCGATTCTGACGGTTGCAGTATTGTCGTTTGCTGTCACACTTGTGTCTTTAGATATTTCAAGCTTCTCGAAGAGTCGTGGGAGCTCCTTCTGGAGATATTTCAGGTCGGTTTCCGTGAATGAAACTTTCAGTTCCTTCTCGAACAGCCTCGATAAAGCTAGGCCGGGCGGAGTAAGAAAGATGCCTCTGGGCTTCTTGGAGTAGAGTTTCTCAGCGTCCACTTCCTCACGTTTCGGCAGAGGCGTTTCAGCGGTTGCAGGGACGAACACCAGGCTGGACTCAGAGTCTTTCAAGAGCTTCGGAGGCAGATGGATGCCTTTCACTGTCGAGTCCGAGCTTATGATTATTCTTTCGATGTCTGCGAAGCTTGAGACACCTGTTGCTGTCAGCAGGTCCAATTTCACGTGTTTGGATGGAACGAGATAGAGCAGAAGGGCCCCCCAGAACGTCAAGCCTAACCCCACGATGGCTGCAACGTAAGAATTGTAGACTGCCGAGCCTAAAAGGGAAACAAGGCCGAGAATGAGCAGCATTAAGGCGATTGCCTTGTTGAGATGTTCTTTCTCGAGGTGAATAGGCATCACCGTCAAAAGTCCAACGCACTCTTCTGATCTTGTTTTTGGAACTTCACTGGCGATGAAAATTGTTTCAGACTGCTGTTAACACAGCATTTGGTTCTCAAGGCTAGGCTATTTCTGCGCGTGCTAAGGTCCCTTTCCCTCGTTGAAATATGTTTCGCTGAAGCCGTTTGAATATATTTTGTCTTGGGACTCAAGCAACGAGGAAATATCGCTTGTTTTCCAAAGCGTTGTATTCACGGTCGATCCTGTCATAACGCCGGCAACGACGTTCAATTGGTTGAGGTAGATGTACCCTGTCCCAACAATTTTGGTGCTGTTCGTCAGTTCTTGAGTCTGATAGATCAGTCCGTAACTTTGAAGAGCGTGCGTGGAGGATGTGAAGTCTGCATAGACTGGAAGCGTTACGTTCCGGCTAGTTGAAAGCCAGGTAGCACTCGACACGTCTTGGTCCGACAGAACTAAGCCGCTGACATAGGCTCTCACTTCAGTTACGTTACTTGTTTTCATTCTTTCCATGCTCAAAGAGACGGAAGAAGGAACATCTTTGGTGACTTCGTAGATGAAGCCGGTCGAGAGCAGAAAATAGGCTAGCAGTATGATCGCAACAAGAATCAGCCCCAGCTTCTGCTTGTTCGCTCGGATAGAGTGGTTTCTGAGTGGAAACGTGAACATTGTCACGCCTCCCAGGATGCAGAAAGGTGCGAGAAATAATGAGGCAAAAAAGTATATCCTTGAAATGTCGAGCGTGGCGGCAAAGTAGGGCAGCACGACTGCTGCAACGAATATGGATGTGCACGCAAGCATCATCGCTCCGAACTCTTCATCAAAACTCGTTCCTCGCCGTTTCATGACGTACTCCAAGACTCCGATAATAATGAAGAGGAATGTGACGTACTGAACAAGTCTGAAACTTTGGTGTTGAAGTACGCCCTGGCCTATGCCTAGTGCATGCAGAAGAGTGGTGTCTCTTGCGCTTGCCAAGAGAAAACCAGAAGAGAGGCCGTTCCACACTCTTGCTCCTGCGTTTGCAATAGCGATGAGGGGGGCTGAACTTGAGACATATGTGTACCATGAGAATGCGAAAACGAAAAGAAACAGCAGTCCCGCCTTGGTCAACAATTTTCTCTCAGCCGTCAGATTCTGGGCAAGGCTGCTCTGGGTTGCGCTTTGTAGCGTAACAGTTTTTGCCTTTGCGCCAAAGCCTTTGAGATTCTGAAGGATCTTGGACAAGAATGGACTTTTCATAAGATAGAGAAAAATGATGCTGATAAACATGCAAATCAGGAATAGATATGTCGTCGCATAATGCGAAACAACCAAAGAGGCACTGAAGACCAGAAACAGCAGGTTTCTTTTCCAACCACCGATTTTTCTGCTTAATATCAACAGAACTAGAGCTACTACGAAGAGTGTGGCCAGCTGTTGCCTTCCCAACCATAGCATTTCGTTGAAAAAACTGTTGAAAGACATGAAAAAGAAGACAGAAAGAAACGCTATCACCGCGCTGGTCTGTTTCCGGTACGCTTCATACAGTCCGAGAGGGACAAGCGAAAAAATCAATGGGTAAACCACCTTGAACACCCAAACGATGTCCATGTTCAACAACTGAGCATAAATGACGGGCACCAAGGTGACGCTCAAGGCAGAATTAATCGTGTCAAGCAAAGCTGAGTTCCACACTGAGCTGCTCTCAACCAACTTGGCCAGATAATACTCATGATTGATGTCCCAACCAACAAGATAGGGCGACAGCAGGGAAAACTGGTACAACAAAGAGACAGCAATCATTAAGGTTGCTAGAGGATACAGCCTGTGATCCAGTTTTCCGAGGCTGGCCAGAACGATTAGCACAGAGATTACTGGAAACAAGAACAGCAGAACCGTGTTCAATCTGAGAAAGTTGACGAAAAAGACTCCAACAATGCTCACAATCGGAGAAAGCAAAACGCCAAAAATTGAGAAGCGGGAAATCCCTCGGACCTCTGTCAGATCATGATTCGCATTGGGCCTGAGCTCTGAACGCGGCTTTTCCCTCAGATAAGCAGTTGTCAATAATAAAAGTACCACAATCATCAATGTTATGGTCAGCGGCAGGAAGGCAATCGGTTTTGCAATGCCTAGGCCGGGATAAGTTTCGTTGATCAAAAGTCCTAAAAACATGAGCATCGCAATACTCAAGCATGCGGAGTACAGCGCCGTCTCAATCAGGTTGAGCGAACGCACACCGAGGACTCTGAGGAAAACAATACCCGGAATGAAGGTAAGATAGACGAATACGACGGCCTGCCTGATTAGCGAGATTCCTGCTTGCAGGAAAACTGGTGCAATAATGTCTATGCCAATTGTGGAAAGCATCACTGCATGAATGGCTACGATTATCTGTGAGAACTTGCGGATTCCCCAAGAATCAAATGCAAGTAGGTTATCGAAACGCGTTTACATCACACCAACGCGCACATAGACTGAGATACGACTGACTTGGCGGGCGAACAACGGCTGCTCATATTCAATCGAAATATCTTGCCGCTATTTCTCTTTTCATTCTTGTACCGATTAGGACACTTCTATACGTAATGTCGGTCAAACGATCACATAACAAACAGGCGCTCTAAGATGTCAACAATCCTTCGAGACACCCCGAATTCCCCGAATATCTTCCTTGCGAGTTTGAACCTGCCCAGGATCTGCCGATATTCGCGTTCGAGCCCTTCAACAGTCCTCTTGATCTCTTCTTTTCCAGAAGCTAAGAAGTTAACACCGCACTCGATCGTCTCAGTCCATTCGGTGTTATTCCTCAACGTGATGCAGGGCGTGCCTAGTAACGCTGCCTCTTGCTGTATTCCGCCTGAGTCTGTCAGAACGATCTTCGAGTGGCTAATAAGGTCGAGAGCATCCAGATAGCCAACGGGCTCTATTGCGGCAAGACTCTTCAAATACTTTTCAAGCTTGAATCTTTTGATGAACTTCAAAGTGTGCGGGTGTATTGGAAAAACCACCGATCTTGATCTGGAGAGTACAGACAGCGACTCTACTATTCCTTCCAGTGCCGCTTTGCTTTCAACGTTCTCTTCACGATGGACCGTGGCAAAATAGTATTCTCTTGGTTCCAGACCGAGTCTCCTCGTTGCACTGTGACCTATTCTCTGTCGAAAATGATGCAACACATCGACTATCGGATGCCCAGTTAAGAATATCTTCTCCATCGAAATACCTTCCTTCAACAGATTGGAAACACAGGTACGAGTGGGAGCAAAGTGTGCTGACGCGAGGTCAGCTACCAACACTCTATTTATTTCTTCAGGCATGTTCTTGTCAAAGGATCTGCATCCAGCTTCTACATGTCCTATCGGTATTTTGAGTTTTGAAGCTGCAAGCGCCACTCCAAGAGCTGAATTGGTGTCGCCCTCAACAAGAACAACATCGGGTCCTTCTTTTTTGATGAGTCTCTCTGATCTGGAGATTATTTTTGCGGTCTGGAACCCTTGCGAGCCAGATTTAACATCGAGGAAAAAACTAGGTTCTGGCAATTCTAGTTCCTTAATGAAGAGAGTAGACATGTTGAAACTATAGTGTTGCTGTGTGTGGATGAATGTCAGCCTAATTGATTTTCTACGCAGGATCTCTTCTATCACGGGTTGCATTTTTATCATTTCTGGCCTCGTTCCAGTGAAGATTGCTACTTTCAATTCCTTCATATCAAACACTTGCTTGCGCATCTCTGTTTACATTAGCTGCGCACACTAGAAAAAACGATGTCGATGAATCTATCTTACCAACGTTGGACGCAAGGGAGGTTCTCTTGATCCTCATCATTACCCAAGCTGTCCATTCTGGGGGACATCTAGTATCTCATCATAAAACTGCAGAAGCTTGGTTTCCATGATAGACCAGTTATACTCTCTCAGGTAGAGCTTCCTCGCTCTGAGCCCCATCTTCCTGAACTCTTGCTGACCACCTTCCTTCATATCCTTCAGAGTGTTCTTCAATTCCTTCACATTGCGGAAATCCGTTATGAAGCCGCAATCGTTCTCTTGCACAATTCTCCCCACGTCTGTTCCTTTCTGGGCGAGAACTGGCTTCGACAGTACGAGAGCTTCAAAGAATTTGTTGGGTAGACCTATGACGTTGTTGTAACAACTTGGATCATAAGGTATAACAACACAATCACAAAGGCTGGTTTGCTTCATTACATCAGCATGATCCAAAAAGCCCAGAAATCTGACATTTTGTGCATTTTCAAGGACTCTTGACACGACTCCTTCCATTTGACCGCGACCTGCAATCAGCAACTCAAAACCATCCATGTCTTCTAATGTCTTGGCTAGGTTGAGCAGAAGTGGCAAGCGATCCCTCGTAAAAATCCCCGCGTAAAGAAACACTATTTTGTCTTTGTTTGGCCTGCCAGCACTAGATGAAAGGTTGGGGTCCAGACCCTTGTCCGGAACTGTATTGTAAATGATCGTAGAATGTATTGGCATATTACTGTCTCCTACCTGGGCAATCTGTCCTTCACTTACGAGAATCAGGTTGTCAAGTCCCTTGATTGCCCGTCTTTCGAACCATCTTACAATCTTGCTTATTAGAAGAGGTCTCTCGATGTAGGCATCCGAATAGAAGTCAGCTAGATCATAGACTATTTTGCTGTTCTTAAGCTTTGATGCAAACCAAGCGGCCATTAAATTGTCAAGATTCTGTGGTTGGACAACATCAAATTTATTTGTTACCAGAAAAACGATTACATAAAGCATCCAGACAGGTATAAAAAGAATCGCTTTCATTCCGTAGGGCGCTTTCAACTTAAACCTTCTAATCTTCACCTTATCCTTGACTTCAAAAGGTGACTTGGCTGATTCTCGGTCCCATTCTAGCAGACAAACACTGTGTCCTTCCTGCGCCAATGTTCTAGCAATTCTGAAATTTCGCGGAGCTTCGGTCGAAGTCGACAATAAAACCACATTCGCGTGACATCGGGTTCTATGAAAAGAAAAAGGGCTGGATTCTCCCAATTGCATAAGCCGAAGCAAAGACTCTGCATTTCTCTTTAACGTTTGTCTCAAGCGATTCTCCACCAATTGTGGGGCTGACAGAAGTGCATTAGTGAAGCGCGCGCGTGACCCTGTACATTTCATGGCTGAGCCTCAGGAAGCCTAACCCCACCGCTTCATCCAAGGACTTGGAGAATTCTCGCGCGCGCTCTCATGGCTATGCATCCTACTGCTCTTGGCAGCATCCATCGTTCAGAGCCTGCTTCGCGCAAAGCTATTCAGGTGCCTCATTGCCAAGTACCTCGCGAATCCTTCGTCTGATATCCATTCACCCGCGGTCTTGTGACCCCACCCTTGGGCTAAGCGGCTCAGCCTCAATGCTAAGGGCCTACCAACCCGGTTCATGAGATCTGCAATCGGACTCTTCAATGCATCCTTGATCTTCACTATTATCTTCGCCAGCACGTCAATCAGTGTGGCATTCTTCGGCGTTTTCATACATCTTGGAACCAGGTAAAGTAGTGCCCTCTCAGTACTGTTCAAAACCCTGAACCACACACGTCTCCTCAACGCTTCTCTGCGCAGTTTCAGAAAAAAGTCTGAACTGAACTCAATCATCGCTTCTCCTTTCTCCCCTAACATGCCAAATGGATACACTGCAAACCAACCATAATAAACCTATCTAGAACGCATTTATAGAAAACAGTTCCAACCTTCAGTTTCAAACAATTCAAAACAGAACCCGCTTGCCTTGCCCATTTCACAGTCACTTCTCCACAATCGCCGCAAAGTACGTCAGCTTTGTTTTGGATAATTCAGAATCAATGAAGGCACAGGCTACGTTTGCACGCTAATCTTGGAAGACCAAGAATTCTGCGTTATTCGCCGTTGCTATTGGCACACAAAGGTTGGCTAGGCTGTGTCATGTTCCAAGAACGGTTTGTTGAAGGCTTTCGTCAGGGGCCATGTCAGAGGCGCTCGTGATCAGTTCGTCTCCAGAATAGCTTTCATAGGTGGTGAGGATGTTCCATTCAATCATTTTGGTTCCATTGAGTTCACTCATGACGGCAACCACGGTCAAGCTGTTCTTGTTGTAGTTAACCTGGCAGGTTTGCACCGTTCCCGCGTCCACGTCCACAACGGAACCCGTCAGCTGAGTTGAATTCATGTTCACGCTTATCATGTAAGTCTTCAGAACATCCGTATCGTTTTCCAGAATCAACGTTATGTTCCACTGAGCATATTCTCCGTCGCCAAGAACGGAAACCGGATCCGCCACGTTGACAGTCACGGTTAACGTTGTTCCGTTCACCTTCAACGCCGCACTAACCACGTCAATCATGCCCGGATACTGTGTTCCCACGCTCAACACCACGTCGTTTGCAGGATCATCCAGTTGCGAACTGTCTGAAGTCCCCACGTACAAACGGTACAAAATGACAGAAGTGACAAGAACTGCAATGACTGCCACCACTATTAACATCAAAAGCTTCGATTTCTTCTTACGTGGAGGCTGTCCCATATTTCACCACTGATGGAAGAGCGAGATATAACAGTTGCGCCCAAGGTCCTCGACAACCGCGTGCTATCTCAGGCCGTGTTCCCAACACTACCGCAATTCTCATTCTCTTTCTTACCGTTCATTTTTTCTGCAAGTCTCGTTATCGCACAAAAGGTTATTGCTGTTGACACAACGAACAACCCAAAAAGCAGGAAAGACATTCTTGCTAACACAATGCTCATTTCCAAGCGATGATACGTTGCATCGAGGTTCAGCATCCAGGCGCCAAAAAAGCGCGCGCTCGACGTATGAAGAATGAACTAGGCGCACGCGCTAATATTCGACTCTAATGGATTTAGTAGACAGGTGTTATTGTTCCCTTCAGATCTAGGTCGTCAAGTCTGGGAGAACCTTTCATTGGGAGTATAACGTGGCTTGCGCCCAGTGAAACGTGTAATGTTTGGCCGGACAAAGTTCCTGTTTTACCGGACATGCACCAGAGTGCAGTTTTTCCTCCATACTTGGGAGTCAACCAGATGTACAGTGCGATGTAATGGCAGTGTGAAACTAGTTCTCCACTGCCCCGTGAAACAGAGAAGGTTCCATAGCCATGGTTTACGCTCACGTCTCCGCCTTTCACGTGTAGATCTATTTCAATCTTCAGTTTCCCATCGGCTGTGCCTGTCAAAGTCAGAGCAACGTTGACGTACACGTGTTTGTGCGGATCATAGGCCGTGCCGGTAAGTGTCAACGTGAAGCCATGAGTCGGCTTTGCAAAGACTGTGGTGTAGCCCGTGTAGGAGGCTGCAAGTGCGCTTGCGATTAGAATAGAAATTACGATGGAAACAACTAATCGGGATTTCATAGTCTAGCCTTTCTCCAGACTTATATGAAAGGATTACCTACTTAAATCTTGCTGAATCGGCGATGTCAATATCAATCCGACATGCGGGCCTGCTGCTAAACTTCTTTCTGGCCTCTCTGGCCACGGCAGTTACCGTTCTGTTCGGGCTCTTCAAGCTCATAAACCTCTTAGACATCAGGTTTTACCTTCTCTATTCTCCCAACACCGTTAACATCGTCATCTTCTCGCCCACGGTGGACCTGTCAATATGGGTTGTCTCACTGCTGCTGGCTGTTTTGGAAATGCTCCTGATGAAAGCACTGCGCGACGTTAGCTTTCCCCGCTGGACAATATTGCCCTTCCTCTTTCTGGCAGCCTCGCTTGCAGTTTTTCAAGTCAACGACGGTATAGCCTACTTCCTCGCCGTTCCCGCAGGACTCGCCATAGCGGGTCTATCAACCTACTTTGGAGATGGCTACCTTGTGGCTGGAAGGAAAGAAGCAGCTTCATTCACGTTGTCGTGCGTTACAGGCCTGTTGATACTCTTTGAAGTTGCCTCGGCCTCGTCGTGGATATTCAACGTTTTCGATTATGAAGTCCCCTTCGGATCCAGTTCGCGCTGGATATTCCCCACAATCGACCTTCAACTGTTCAACGTGCTGTACCCTCTCACGTCCTGGCTGTTCCTTCTTTTCCTGTACAGCTGGATATGGATTCCAGCCGTGAAGCACGCTCTCTCAAGAGTCACAGCGTCAAAGCACATAAAACTGAGAATCGACAAAATCTCGTTGTCTCGCATTCAAGACGCAGGTTCAACACTAAAGTTGAACAGCAAACACGTGACACTCCTCCTGCTTCTCTCGTTAGCAGTTGCCGCCTTCATAGCATACTACCCGTACGTTCACCTTCCAAACTCAACCCTAGTCGGAGCGGACTCCATGGATTACCTCAAATGGTTGAACAACGCAACGCAGAAAGGGCCGCTGACCGCTTTCGACACGGACAGGCCTTTCCCTATCCTGTTCATGTACGCTGTCCAAATCGCAACTGGTTCGTCGCCTGAAACCGTCGTCAGATTAATGCCCATAATCCTTGCCATATGCCTCAGCCTGGCTGTCTACTGGTTTGTCAAGGTAGGAACCAAAAATGAGCTCGCCGCCCTAATGTCCTCGCTTTTTTCATCCTTTTCCTTCCAGGTCACAGTAGGCCTGTTCTCGTACTTCATTGCAAACTGGCTAGCCATCATCGAATCTCTTCTTCTCCTGGTTTTCTTGTTGAAAAGCTTCGAAAAACAATCCTGGAAATACATGGCGGTGTCAGCGGTCACAGGCATGGCCGTGCTTCTGACGCATCCATACACCTGGGACGTTTTGATGGCAATTCTAATCCTCTATTCTGCATGGGCACTCATTGGAAAGAGGTCGATAAAAAAAAGAGAAATCATCCTCTTGACTTTGCTTCTGACGTCCAACTTTGTCTTCTACACGGCATATGCTCTGGCGCCGTTTGGAAAAGGCTTAAGCAGCGGGGAGGGAGGTAATCTGCGCAGTGTAGCGTCAGGTATCGGCGTTTCAAACCTTTTAAACCTGCAGAACAACCTTGCCGCGATGGTTCAGTTGTGGTTAGGGGGTCTGTTTGGGAACCCGTTGTTGATACTGTTGGCAGTTGCGGGGGTGTTTTCAATGTTTGACTTTGCAAAGAGATTCAACAGGATAATGCTGCTCTGGGTCATGGTTCCTTCGCTCGCTCTTCTAGCTGTCACTCCCGACCCATACTACTACCGTTTCCTCTACCTCATCCCCATTCAAATCCAAGCAGCTGCTGGCCTCGTCTGGATAATCAGCAAGCTTGGATATGTGAGAAGCTGGTTCAAACACGACAGGAATCTTCGCACATTCAAGATATTAACAGTCATGCTAGTCGTTCTCTTTCTGCTCAACTACGCTTTGCGGTCAGTGGATGAAGCGTTAGTTCACATACTCTAGCGCGGAACAAGTTAGCGCACGCTGCTAAAATCTCTTATCTTAGGTTGGGTTTTAGTATGTCCTTATGGTGCAAGTGCCCGAGCATATTATCAAAAGGTCTGGGTGATTGAATGAGACAAGACATTCAACCGTGTCTTGCTTGCGGTCGATTATTCAAGAATACGGGAACGCTTCCGAATCAAAAAGGTTATTGTTGTGTTGTTTGTGTGCCTATTTTATGTGTTGAATGTGGAAAACCGTTTATTCCTAAGATTCTATCCAAAAAAAGAAGAAGAAATCAAATATTCTGTTCGGAAGCTTGCAAAACCAAATTTTATCATAAATCCTATTGCGGAAAAGAACGAAACAAAGAATACTTGCAGAGACCAGAAGTTCAAGTGAAAGTCAAAGCTATTCAGAGGGAATATCAAAAAAGACCAGAAATAAAAGCAAGATATAAAGAATACCGCCAGAGACCAGAAATAAAACCGAAGAATGAAGCATATCACAAAGAATACTACCAGAAACATAAAGAAGAAATAAAAGCTAAAAGTGAGGAAAATTATCAGAATCACAAAACCGAAATCTTAGCATATCACAAAGAATACTACCAGAAACATAAGGAAGAAATCAGAGAACAACGACATAAACAGTATCTAGCACACAAACTTAAGCGACTTTAGCCTCTAGACCTACCTTTTTCTCTTCGTATTGGTCTCTCATTAATGAAAGAACCTTCTGTACTGCATGGCTCAGCGCGCGCGTTTTAATCTTTTTCCAAAATCTCATTGATTAAAGGTTTTACCTCTGGTATTCTCTTCTTAATTGTTTCCCAAACGAGTTCGTTGTCAACACCGAAATAGAAATGAATCAGTCTATCTCGCATTCCCGCCATTTATTTCCATGGAACTTTGGGATGTCTCTTTCTCATTGCCTCAGGAATTTTCTTTGTCGCTTCCCCTATTATCTAATTTCCTTATGACTGCACTTGTAGTCTTATCATCTGCTCTAAATTCTTCGAAGCTCATATTCCCAACAAACTTTTCAATACTCTCCATCGCCTCTAGAATGTCTTTGAAGTAAATTCTGTAGTTTCTTCTCATAAAGAGACAACTTCTTTTAAGACTGATTCCTTAATCTCTTCTCTTAAGGCTCTTTTTGAAACGACATCCACCTTCTGTTTCAATCTTCTCTCTAAAAACAGAGAAAGCCCCACTAGGTCAAAAAGGTCTGCTCCCTCTTCAAAATCAACAAGAACATCAATATCGCTTCTTCTCTTCCTTTCTCCTCTGACGGCAGAGCCGAAAATCCCTATTTCTTTAACTTTAAACCTTCCTCTGAGTTCTCCTCTGTGTTCTATTAATATCTCTTTTAGTTCTTCAATTGTTTTCATATTTTCCCATAAGATTAAATGCCTTGACCTTTTTAAGGATGCTTTCCTTTGCCTATTGTTCTTTTTTAGATTCAAAGCGCGCGCGCTAAGCGGTCAACACTTCGAAAATTGAGAGAGTAGTGTCTTTCTTAGCCCTTTTCTTTATCACTTCGACATCTACAACGGTAAACCTCAGAATCGCCCTTATGTCCTCTTTATCCTTCAGAGCCCTTTCTTTGGGAACTGTTGCCTTAATCATTCGCAGCTTTGCCAAAATCAAATCCTCAGGCGTCTGGAAGAACGTTTGGATGCCAGTGACAGTTCCGACTCTCTTTTGCAGTTTCTCGTTTGAAATTATGATATCGGTACTATACGCTGTCTTTCTATCACCAAAGGTCACAATCCTGTAACCAGACGCTAATGCCCTATCGATTTCTTTCTCGTCAGCTCTCATGCCGGCGCGCGCCAATGTACGAACGAGCCTGCTTTTTCCAAGTTTGTCGGAAACTTGCACCATCAGATCGACGTCAGTTGTAGTTCTGGGCAAACCGTAGAAGCTTGCTGCTATCGCGCCAGTGAAGGCGTAGTCAAGTCCAGAAGCCTCAAATGCCTTGACCAGTCGCCTGACAAGGTTGGAATACGCTTGCATCTTATTTAACGTGTCCTCCTCGATGCTGCCATCGCTTTGCCCATTCAAGCCTCTCACGCAACTCATTCATTACTTCCTCTTCGGCCATGCCCGGATTCCGCCCTTTTATGCCGTCCAAGCACACTCTAACCATCGCCTCTGTCATTTCAATCGCCATATTGACCTTTGCCTCAGGTTTAAGACGTCCCACACGCTTCAAATCCGCCTCCTGCAGAGGCCCACAGCTTTCCCGCACATCCCGACGCCCAGACACATGCAACGTGCCCACACTGCCAAGCTAACCTATAGAACATTAGCTTAAGAATCATTTCCTATCACGCTCAGTCCCAAGTGAAAACCTCAAACCGTGCATCAACACCTAGACCTCAATACAAACTGGAAGATACTAAGACATTGGAAAAGAGACATGTGACGCCACAAGAATTCTCAAAAGAAATTCGAAGTGTTTTTGTAGCGGGCGCGCGCTCGAGATTCGAACTCTCGCCCACATGATAGTCTGGGAAGAGAAGGGCGGAGTTGAACCCGCTTGGGTTTGGGGGCGGGCAGCCTCATCATGCGCGAGAAGGCGAACAAAAACTGGCTGCTCCAGCACTATTTCAATAAATGCTCCAATCTGATTAACTTTATTTTGCAAAATAGGCTATTGGTGGGGTCGCTGGGATTTGAACCCAGGTTGCCAACGTTCTGGACGGAAAACTCCATTCCCCAGGCTGGTATCCTAGACCAAGCTAGACTACGACCCCATGGCACTGGTCAAGGACCCTCTGTAGAAGAAAATCATTAACACACTAATTAGGCTTAAGTCTTCTGGAGTTTCAAAAAGCGCGCGCGCTAGTACTCTAGCATGCGCTGTCAACAGTTAGCTGACCCCTCAAGCTTCGAAGCTGTTTTGCAACAGCTTGGAAACATGTTGCATTCTCGGCACAGAGCAGGCCTGATTCAACAGGCTCTCAGAAGGATGGTTTTTCCAGAATCAGGATAGATTCACATCGTATCATGCCTGCTTGACTCTTTTCAAGCTGTCTGACAATAGTCCTGTCCTCTTTGAAACCCAACATCAAAGCCATTTCCCTCAAGACTTGGTCATTCTTGACAACAGCGTAATCGCCATCCAGTTTGTAGCGATTGTTCCCGATCACTATCGCGCATTTGCAGGAGCGCTTGAGCACTCGGTACATCTCTTTCAGGACAACGTACATGTCCTTGAAGAACTTGTAGGTCCGCATGGCTTCCTTCGCCCGTCCACACCTGACCAGTGTGGACACGGCGTCTTTGGCATCTTGAGGAAGATTCGCATAATCAGGCGTATTGTTTCTTATTTCGGCCAGAAGAGACTGCGAGTAAACCTTGAACCGCGGGCTGCCTATCATGTTTATTTCCAACTGAGGAATGTCTGCCAATTTCATCAACGTAAGCTGCGGATAATCATTCTTGACATAGTCTAACGCCGTGCTGTACGGAGGGGAATCAACTACAGCGTCGATACTTTCACTTTCGATCATTTTCATGTCTCTCGTATCAGCAGCATACGTTCTTGATTCTCCTAGCTGGATCTTCAATACCTGGTTCAGTTTGTCGAAGATGTAGACTCTCAAGTAGAGGTTCTTCAGTCTGTCCTGTAACACGTCGACAAACTCGCCCTTGCGTCTTCTCGCCAAATCCGAAATTGCTCCGCTCAGCGCAAGCAGGAGGAAGTCGCGGGTTTTCTCATCCTTCACTTTTTTGGCCAGTTCATGTGCAACGATAACATGATCCGTTGCTTTGGATTTGCTGAAGAGGGAAGTGAATCTTGCTGGAATGCTGCTCTTCCTCTCTTCGACCGTATCCTCATAATAGTCTGGAGGAACAAACAATGCAGAACCGGAAGATTGAGTCTCATGGCCAAGATTGCTACGAAGGTCCTGCAAATAGCTGTCGATACCTTTCTTCAATTCGTCTGGAGGGATGGTGAGTATATTGCATTTGACGTTGCACATCAGCGCCGAAAGAGGATTAATCTCTATTCCCGTGCTGTCCAGCCCCATCCACGTGGCTTCGACTAGCAGAGTCCCGCATCCAGCGAAATTGTCCATAACTCTTCCAACAGGTTTGGGATAAACGTAGTTTAGAAGGGCTCTAACCATTTTGGGATGAAACTTGCCTTTGTAAGGGTGCATGTAGTGAGTCAAGTATAACGAGGGTTCCTCTCTGATTGTGAAGTAGTCTTCCAACCTCTTTCCTATTTGCATCGTCTCCGTCGCGGGGATTCTGTGAAGTTTTTCAGTCAAAAATGAGAAGAGAGAGTCAACGTTACTTGAGGCTTCTTCCTCATTTCTGCTGAGCTTGGAGATGTATTGGGATTTTTCAAGGAAGTACTGATTGGTGATAAACCTCAGCAGGACACAACCGTTATTGCTAAAGTATTCAACATTTTTTCCTTTCATTCCTTCAGGAAACATTCGTTGCAAAACACTTGGTGGGCTGTTGGATTCGGTGATGACGAAGAATTCTCTCGTATAAGCCAAGCGCATGACTAGCTGCGACACGTCGCGTATTTCCTGCGTTCTTGCAAAAAACCCCTGACATTCTCCATATGGAAGCTCGTGTGCAAAAAAATCCTGCACTCGGACGTTTCCAGATCTGAAATTGCTGAAGGGCGTGCTGTCCAAAATGTCAGAGAAATTCCTCACCGGATTAACATTCCCGAATAAGCTGTTCAGTTCCATCTGGGCGAAGGTGATTTCATGCTTTTCTTTTATGCTGTTGAACAGCTTGAAGTACCAGCATACTTCCAACGACAACCCTCCACTAGCCGGAACGCGCGACGTGTTCCAGGTTTTATCTTTACGTAAGTATTCTCGCTTGCCTAATATAAGAGGTCAACAATCCACAGTACGGTCTTTCTTGGATGGGTGAAGTGGTTACCGCCCACTGAAAGCTTGGCTATGGATTCAGAATTGAAAAAGACAGCAGAACAGGAAGATTAAAGATTAATTAGGACGTGAAACCTTCTAGCAAAACAATTGCTGGGTGGAGACATGACTGGTAAAGTTGTGGTTTTGATGGGGTCGGAGCGGGATTTGGAGTTTTGCCGTGAAATAGCCAAGCATCTCAAAGCTTTTGGGCTGGAGTATCAATTCAGAGTCGCTTCTGCCCACAAGACCCCTGAGAAGGTTTTGGAGATTCTTAAGGAGTTTGAGCAGCAGAAGACTGTTTACGTCACCGTCGCAGGCAGATCAAATGCTCTGAGCGCTTTTGTCGACGCGAACACTGCAAAACCGGTTATTGCGTGCCCGCCCTACTCGGAAAAATACGGCGGAACGGACATATACTCGTCTCTTCGAGTTCCCAGTGGAGTGGGCTCGGTCGTGACGATTGAGCCTGAAGGAGCCGCGGTTGCCGCAGCCAAAATACTTGCTGTCGAAGACCGTGCTCTGGAAAAGAAAGTTCGAGAATATCAGAACGCGAAGAAGAGAGAAATCGAGAAAGCCGACGAATCTGTCAAGAAACTGAAGTAGTGTGCGATCATGGGTAGCGTGAAAGATCTCGAGGTGGTCAAGAAGCCGACAAAAAACGCCATGGGCGTCGGCAGGTTCCACTTTTCAGACAGATACTCAGTCTTCGATTGGGGAGAAATGCCAGATCATATCGAGAATAAGGGAGCCGCTCTGTGCATAATGGGAGCTTACTGCTTCGAGAAGCTGCAGGAGAGAGACGTAAAAACTCATTACAGAGGCCTGATTGACAAAAACGGGAAAACTGTTAACGTTAAAGAGTCAGAGCAGCCGACGAGCGTTATGGAAATAGACCTGGTCAACGTTTTCAGACCTCAGACAGTTATGAAGGACGGAAAACTCCAGTATGACTATCGCGTGTACACGCCCAACCTGAGGAACTTTCTGATACCGCTTGAGATAATTTACAGAAATGGGTTGCCGGAAGGCTCCTCAGTCTTCAAACGGCTGGAAGAAGGCGTAATCACCATTGAAACGCTGGGTTTAGATCATTACCCCAGGCCTGGAGAGAGACTTTCCAAGCCGATCTTTGACGTGAGCACGAAGCTAGAAGAGGCCGACAGGTACCTGACCTGGGACGAAGCGAGAGAAATCGCAGGCTTGACGGTTGAAGAGGTTGAAGACATCGAGGCTCTGCTTTTCAAAGTTAACAAGATGATAACACAGATGGCGTTGAAGGCCGATTTGGAAAATGAGGATGGAAAAATAGAGCTGGCTTTTGACCCTCAAAGAAAACTTATGGTAGTTGACGTTGTGGGAACACTTGACGAGTGCAGATTCACCTACGAGGGACTGCACGTCAGCAAAGAGATCGCCAGACAGTTCTACCGAAAAACAGATTGGTACAACGACGTTGAAGAAGCGAAAAAAAGAGCAGAAACAGAAGGAGTCAAAGACTGGAAGAAACTCTGCAAGTCCAAACCGCCGAAGCTTGACCCAACCTTGAAAAGGACAATCAGCGAGATGTACATGGCCGTCGCAAACGAATTGACAGAAACAAGGACATTTGAAGTTCCAAACCTTGCGGAAATAGTCAAAGGCTACAGAAACTAGGACCATCCGCTCGCCCCTGTGGAAAACCGTCCTTAATTTCACACATGAAAGAGCGGAAGAGACCTGTCGTCCAGCAAAACATCATCATTCTGCGAGTTTAAATCAGAAATCACAATCATTACGTCCTGTCCTTTCTGCGGATTCATAAATTATATGTTAAACTAGCAATTTCTCATATCCGAGAACGTGAACATGAAAGCCATAGAAGTTCTAATCGAGGTTCCCTGCTTCAAGTGTTTGTTTGCAGAACCGATAATGGAAAGTCATCTGCACTGCAACCCCAATGAGTGCGAAAAACTAACTGACTGGCTTCTTTTGCAGGTTCGACAGGACGGGAAGGGAGATCAGACCACGAGCCTGACGATTGCCCACGCAGAGACCCCGAGCTGACCGTAGCGAACCTCGTTTGGAACGGACAGCATGTCTTCTTCGTATCGAAGAATTGGGGAAAACAATCTTAAATTGAATTCTGTTGATTGTTTCTGCACGCTTCAAACGGTTAAACACTAAGCTGCAAAGGCTTGAGAGTTTCGCCTGCCAGGATTCTCTGCAGTGCAAGGGGAAACATTTAGGAGTTTTGGTTCCCCCCATTTGCTTAAGTGACTAGTTCGTGCAGTCTATTTGTGTGTAGTGCTCTTTTTATTTCTAGGGCTATTCGGTCGCCCGTGCTTAGTGGTTTCTTGTATTTTGCGTTTGCGTACTGTGAGCCTAGGCCCATGTGAACGTTTGTGCCTCCTCCGTGTCTGAGGGCCACGTCCTGTGTGACTGGAATGTGCATGTAAGGGTCTCGCGTATCGGGCACGTCGTAGAGGCCATAGTCAACGGCGGATTTGGCTTCGGTGCCACCAGTGTAGTCCAGTTTGTACCCCGGTTTCAGTTCATACTTGGAAACGCGGTCCCACGTGATGAGAGTTTGCAGGCACCATGCACCGATGATTCCAGGGGACGAGAACTCTCGGCAGGCGAGCATGAAGCGATCAGCGTACCGGTGAACGTCTTTCAACAGCGATTCGCGCAGGCTCAGTATCGCATGCGCTGTGACCTCGAATGATGGAACCTTCTTTATTTTTCGTTGAACGTCCATTGGAAGCCTCTTTATTCCGTCGAGTATCGTCTCTCTTCGCTCATCGATAGAAAGGAACTGATTGGCCAAGCAGACCCTTGCCTCTTCCATGTTCACGTTGTACAACTTGGAAAACCAGTTGTCAACGTCTCCCCACTCGCTTTTCGCATCCAACGGCGAAAAGAAGAAGTTGAAGTTCGCGTGAGGCCCAAGGACTATCTGTTCAACCCGACCGTTCTCAAGCGCCTCCTTGCTCAGGTTTCCAGCCCGAACCTCTCTCTCAACTTTGGCCTCCAAGTCCTCCGAATCCGCGGCAAAGATGAACTCTCTTTCAAAGGCTCTGTGAGCGTGCTCAGCCTTCAGAATCATCGGTTCATTCACTGGTCTCTTGAATCTTATGCCCCTCTTGCGCACCTCGTATTCGTAAGACTTCGGCGAAGGTATGCTGGCCTTTTCCGCAAACCAGTAATAGTCTTTTTCAACCTCACCCCTGTTCTCGATTTTCAAAAGATTCCTCGAACCCAGTATTGGAACCGCATACTTGTCTTCAATCACGCTGCAACGCTCGTCTCCGCCAACATAAACCGCAAAAGCCCTGTTCGTTATCTGCATACACTCCAGGTTGACAAGCTCGTCAACGTACTTGACTATGTCAGAATACTTGTCAAGAATCAGTATGATGCTTCTCCATTCGCCGTTCTTCTTTATGTCCTTCGGATCATTAACAACGCGCAGATCTCGCTTCACCAACCCCGGCAAATCTTCCACAATCTCTTCTGGTCTGCCGACCATGGGGTTTTGAAGGTAAATTCTCGCCCTGCTCGGCGTGGTGTAGATTATGCTTCTCACACCATAGTTGCGCTGTCCCTGCCAAGCATCTAGGGCGGAATGAGAACCTAAGTTCAAGCCGATCGGTTCCTTATACTTCTTAACTATTTCCTGCATTTCCTCTCTTTCTATGACCACAAACATCACCTGCTAGACTATGCCAAGTTAGACGACCAGACTTTTTTTAAATCTTTCCACGTTTGGCACGCGAAAACGTTGATAAGCCCACCGCATGCTCCACAATCAGGTTTCAATGTCCTCGACGCCCCTGGATATGTAAGAATCTTCTAGATTTCTTTTCTATTTTGTTCTTACATGTATAGTTATAAGAAAAGCAGCGGGCTTTTTCGGATGGAGAGGGGAGTCATGTCTGAATCCTGCTGTTGGCTGTTCGTTGAAAACGTTCCATTGCTTTTTGACAAGGAAAGGGTTCAGAGACAGCTTAAGATAGAAACTTGGCTTGACCTAACACAACTGTTGAAGGAAGTAAAGGACGAAGACAACGACAAGAAAAGCCAACAACAAGCAATAAACTACGTTGTCTAGAGGCCACAGGCCTCCAAAACTGTCTCAAAACTCTCACGGTTTCTGCACTTCTTATAAAACCTCAATGCTTCAATTATGGCCATCTTGTCTCTCTCGCCAATCTTTCCAGCAACCTCTCCTGCAATGTCGCTGATGAACAAAAACTGACAGAGTGAAGTAACGTTGGCTGGCGCCCGGTTCACGCTGGCCGTTTCAAAGTCGACGATAAACGGCCTATCTGCTTTGCCAACGATTATGTGTTTTGGCGCATGGCTCAATTCTCCATGATCCAAGCCGATATTGTCCAAGAGCCAGCATTGCTCAAGCACCTCGCGCAAAACCTTCCTAACTCGGACCTTCCCGACCTCTTTGCGAAGCCACTCTGGAAGCAAAAGGCCGTCGACAAACTGCATCAAAACCATGTTGTTAGTATAGCCCAACAGTTTGGGCCCAACCTTGACAGAATTAGCCTTTTCCAGCATCTCTGCTTCATGCCGCATCATCGACCGGTCAGCATCCAACCTCCGAACCTTCAAAGCCGCCTTCCTTTTGTTCACATGAGCAATCATAACAATTCCAACACACCCTTTGCCCAGAACCTTCACATTAAAGACCTGCTTGTCACCCCTAAACTCCAGCGCTTCAACCCCTAGCGTTTGCAGTTCCCTTATTCGCTTTTTCAGTTCAACCCTTTCAGGTCTGGGATAACACAGTATTGCCGCGTACGCTGCGTCGTGTGTCAGTCTTTCGATCGGCACGATGAACGCTCTCTTCAAGGCTGGATACTCTCATCATCTTACTTCTTGCCAAGCCGAATAAAAGCTAACGGCACGGGTGCTCCTTCGCGCGCTAATATCGAATTGAAACAACACCTGAACCTCTTGACAATCGGGTCAGAATCATCGAAATGCCTGCAAGAGTCGTGGCAACCTTGCGCGTCTCAGGACGCCGGTCTGAATCTCTCTTCAAAGCAAAAATCAAGGAACTCCTCAACGAACTGGACAAAGCGAAAATCAAGACCAAAGGAAATGTCTTCACGATGCTTTACAACGCTCCCTATATCCCAGGGTTTCTGCGCAGAAATAAAGTAGCCATAGAAGTCGAACTCGGGCAGCAGTGCTCTCGCCCAGATGGGCTCCGGGCTGGTAACGTCCTGATGCGCGGCGTCTTTCCAAAAAGCGATAGTTCTACCCAGTGACGCCAGGTCATGTTCTCTTTCTTCTAATTGACGCGTGCGCTCACAAAAACCGTAAAAGAAATGCGATTAACAAAGAGACTTCAAACCGCGTCAATTTTGGGTTTTGGTCTTTCTGGGGAATCTTCTAATTGCTACTATGGCAGCTAGCGTGAAGATGACCATGAATAGTGACAGAATCATGGTTGATGGAAACTCTGGAACTACTGCCCCGCTAAACGTGTAGGTCAATTGATTGGCTGGTGAAGAGTCATTCTTAAAGCTGAATTCTGGAGTGGTTCCTGCTCCTGTATAGTCGGACCATCCTCTCGGCGCCAGAACCCCATAAGGAGGCACGTCCGTTTTAAGCCCAGCCGGCTGAGAAGACGTGTAGGTCACAGTCTGACTTGGTGTTATAGCCACATCCACGGTTGCTAAGTAGATTTCGGTGAGATAAGTTGAATCGTAGTATCCGCTGTAGGATGAAGGAGTAAGGGAAGTAACGCCTAGAAGGTTGAGAACGTCTACGGTGTGATCACCCGAGCCTGTTGACATGCTTGTCTCATACGAACATTTGACAGTGTAGGCCCACTCGTTGTTGATGGTGGTATACATGTCAACAGTGATATAAGCACCCGGTTGACCGGCAATCTGAACAAGCGTTGGCGAAAATCCGTTCAAATCCGAAGCAAAGCACCAAGACATCAACGACTGCATGTACTGCGGTAGATTGCTTTTTCCTGTTGCGATGTATTCAATCCAACTAAAAGTAGTATCTTCGTAGGTGAAACTTGTCTGGAAAGGAGTGGACAGCATTGTAGCCCAAGCGTCTCCAATCGATCTCGTCGCGCTCGTATTAAGCACCCATACGTCTATGGTTGAATTTGAAGTTGAGAAGGTTAAGTATACTTCTCTAACATCGTTCCAGTTCATGTTAGTCAGGTTTACTCCGCTTGGAGTGTGCAACGGCGTAGTATTGTTAACAGCAGAGCAGTACTCGGAGCTCGTAACATCGACAGTTCCTTGTGTGCAATCAACGTTTATCTTAACACTTTCTTCCAAGTTGGCTTCCTGCGCATTGACATGCCCCACAACTAAAACCAAAAGAAGAAGCACCAACAAAACGCTTAAGCACAGGCCGAATCTCATAAACATCCACAGAGCATCATCTTACACTGCCATCTTTTATAAGATTTTCTACGTGTATTAGCGCGCACGCTTTGCTTGGCAGCTCATTTTGATTCAGTTCAGTTGTGGAAGTTTAAAAGCAGGTGGGAACATAGAAAAAAACAAGTTGTAAGGGAAAGACTGCCATGCCGAGGTTTAAGCAGACGGAGGAAATACTGAAGCTGATGAGCAGAAAAGAGGCCATACGCAACGTGGGCATAATCGCACACATTGACCACGGAAAAACGACGATGATAGATTCACTGCTCGTTGAAGCTGGTTTGCTGTCGGCGCAAGTGGCAGGCTCAGCCAGAGTTCTCGACTATTTGGAAGAAGAGCAAAGACGCGGAATCACGATAAAGACTGCCAACATTTCACTCCTGCACGAGACGGACGGACATCCTTACCTGATTAACCTCGTTGACACTCCAGGCCACGTGGACTTCACGGGCAAGGTCACAAGAGCTTTGCGAGCGATAGACGGCGCAGTTGTCGTCGTTGACGCTGTAGAAGAGGTCATGGCCCAGACGGAGACTGTCACTCGCCAAGCTCTTGAAGAGAGAGTTAAACCGGTTCTTTTCATAAACAAGATTGACCGTTTGATAGAAGAAATGAAACTGCCACCTGGAGAAATTCAGAACAAGCTCAGCCGCATAATCGCCGATTTTAACAATCTGATCGAGAATTATGCGGAGCCAGAATTTGGAAAAAAATGGAAAGTCGACCCTGCGCAGGAAAGTGTCGTCTTCGGCTCAGCCCTTCACAAATGGGGATTCACCGTCAAAACAGCCGAGGAAAAAGGCATAAAACTCGGCGGCGGCAACATTTTGGAACCCCATGGAAAAATCAAACACCAAGCACTCTCAAAGTCGATTCCACTTTACACAGCCATTCTCGACATGGTGGTCAAGAATCTTCCAAGTCCAGTTGAAAGTCAAGAATACCGTGTCCCAAGAATTTGGAAGGGTGACACCAGCTCTGAAATCGGCCGAGCGATGTTAAACTGTGACGAGCAAGGACCAACCGTCATGTGTACAACCATGGCACAAATGGTGCCAGGAACAGGCTTGGTAGCGACCGGAAGACTCTTCTCAGGAATCGTTAGAGAGGGGGACGAAATCTACCTGGTTGAGGAAGATAAACAATACCAGGTCCAGCAGGTCTCAATGTACATGGGAGCCTTCAGAGAACCCGTCACGGGTATTAGTGCCGGCAACATCGCCGCATTATCCGACCTTGATCTGGCAAGGGCTGGAAACACGCTGGTCGACTGCAAGCACAAGGAGGCGATGGTTCCATTCGAACGCGTAAAATACGTGGCGGAACCCGTGATGACAATCAGCATAGAGCCCAAAAAACCTGACGACTTGCCGAAAGTGGCAGAGGCTATGAATAGGCTCTCGATCGAGGATCCAAACCTTGTGACTACCGTTGACGAAGAAACTGGTCAGTACCTGGTGAGCGGCATCGGGGAGCTTCATCTGGAAATTGCCATGAATTTCCTGAGACAGTACGTCGGCGAAGTGGACCTCACAGCGTCCAGCCCAATTGCAGCCTACAGGGAAACTGTTTCAAAACAGGGCAGAATCGTCATGGCCAAGAGCCCGAACAAGCGCAACAAGTTCTGGGTAGAAGTGCAACCCTCAAAAAGCAGGATTTTGGAACTAAAAGAAAAGGTCAGATTTCCAGGGCGGAAGAGGGAAGAGCAACCCGCCGATTTGCAACAGGAAGAGTCGGGTCACGTTTGGGCAGTTGACAAGAACAGAAACATGCTCGTGAACTTGACCGAGGGCGTTCGACACCTTCAAGAAGCAAGGGCCAGCATCATAACGGGATTCCATTGGGCATGCAGAACTGGAGCCCTGTGCGAGGAACCTCTGAGAGAAGTAGAGGCTAGGCTGATGAAAATGGAGCTTGACCCAGATCCAACCTTGCGCGAGCCGACGCAGATAACACGAGCCGTAAGCCGTGCAATTCTAGGCTCATTTCTTACGGCGAAACCAGTCCTCCTTGAACCAATATACAAAATCGAGGTGTCTGTTAAAACTCGGTGGTTCGGCAGTTGCACCACGATAATATCCCGCAGACGAGGGAAGGTACTCACCACTGAACAGAAAGGCTTCCTGACGACAATAACCGGATACATCCCAGTGGCAGAAACCTTCGGCCTGTCTGCCGAAATGCGCTCCGCAACCTCAGGCTACGCTTTTTGGCAATTCACTTTCGACCATTGGAACAAGGTTCCAGACGATCTTGCAAAGGAAGTAATCAAAAAACTTCGCAGAGGAAGAGGATTGCCTGAAGAGATTCCCACACCACAAATGTTTGTGGATGAAGCTTGACTCCGCAGGGATGAGCGTATGAAAATCCAGTTGAGCCCCTCACGCCCCTTCAACCTAGATTTCACTCTCTGCTGCGGCCAGACATTCAGATGGGAAAAGCAGGGAGACTGGTGGTACGGCGTCGTTGGACAAGCGCCTTGCAAGATACGACAAACCGGCAAGACGTTGGCGTTCGAAGGTGTAGACGCAGGTTTTGTCGAAAACTACTTTCGCTTAGATGATGATCTACCAGAGATTTTTTCACGTATCAACAAGGACAGGAACATCGAAGCAGCCATCAGCGAGTTCAATGGTCTGCGCATCCTCCGCCAAGAGCCCTGGGAATGCCTGATTTCATACATCTGTGCAACGTACAAGAGCATCTCAGCAATTAAGGGCATGCTGGCCAATCTTTCCAGAAGGTTTGGCGAAGAAACCCGCAAAGATACCCAGATTCTTTACACTTTTCCGAAACCCGCAAAACTGGCAAAAGCAGGCCTACACGAACTGTTGGCTTGCGGTCTGGGCTACCGAGCCAAATACGTATCCGAAACCGCAAAGTTAGTCCGTGAAAACACTCTCGACCTTGAACGATTAGAAAAAATGGCTTACGCGAAAGCGAAACAAGAGCTGACCAGTCTTCCAGGTGTAGGTCCGAAGGTCGCAGACTGCGTCCTACTGTTTTCTTTGGAAAAACTTCAAGCTTTTCCAGTTGATGTGTGGATAAGACGGGCTATCCTGAAGTATTATGCACGGTATTTCCCAAAGGAATTCGTCAAGAGATTGTCCGCGCAAGAATCGCTGAGCAGTTCAGGGTACGAGAAGTTAGGTTCCTTCGGAAGAGAATACTTCGGCGATTATGCGGGATACGCGCAAGAGTACCTGTACCATCATGAACGCATGCATCACTAGTTCAGAAGTTCGCACCGCCAGGAACTTGGCCAAAGTTTCTTTTCATTTGTCAATGCAAGAAAACCGTGCATTCAGACGGAACCGTAGGTTCTTCCAGCTTCAGATAATCTAAACCCAAAAACACTTAAATTAACTTGAAAACAGCAATATAGGAGAAAACAGGCAAGGAGGGCCCGTAGCTCAGCCAGGTTAGAGCGCCAGGCTCATAAGCGCATCAAGCGTTCAGAAACCTGTTGGTCCCCGGTTCAAATCCGGGCGGGCCCACCATACTTTAGGTTCGGAACCGCCCCGACTCGGATCCAAATGGGTTCAAGTCCCATAGGAAAAATAGCTGCGTATCCCCTGAAGAAGCCGAGTTCTCAAGTATTTCACGCCCTAATCGCCTACGTTAAGAAAATCAATGCGCAAGTTTTCAGCGAAAGAATTTCTTAAGCACACATTTCAGATTATGATCGTAATATTCCTGTTTGCCAATATAAGCAACATTTGCCGCTCTATTTTCTATCTGTTCTTTTTTAAGCCCATATCCTTCGATGCATTTTCCAATATCTTCAAGATCTCTATCGTTAAGTCTTACGATTTTTGTTGCCACAATGTCAACTGGGTGCAGAGCTCGCAATGATATGCGTTCCAAATTGGCTATTTCTATACTATTCGTTAAATAGTCATCAGGTAGGTTCTGACTGAAGATACATCCATCCTGATATACATCAATCTTGTAACCATGTGGCACATTTTTCTCGGCTCTCTTGTACTCAGGAAAGTCACTGCTAGGAATTGTGAAGTCGATGTCTATTGTTGATGGCCTAAGATCAAGCAGTGTCATTGCTGTTCCACCGACGGCTATGAAAGTGATTTTTCTGCCAAGTTCATTGTTTAACTCTTCTAGAAAGTTGAGTAATGCAGTCTTATCAAGTGGCATTGTATAATCTCATTTTTTGCAGAATGCTTTGTTCATCCGCCAGTGTTTCTTCTAATTTGAAGGTCTTCAAAATATCTATTGTCTCAGCAATTTCACCTGCAGGTTTTATCTCTTGCAGAATTCTCAGCAAACCTAAGAGCTTCCCACCTGTTCCGAATTTCTGACTTAAGAAGGCTAATAGGTTACTTCTAAAACTGTTTTTTGCTAGAACTATTGGTATAGCTTCCAGTCGTCTCGGATCGTCTAGAAGTAACAGGGCGGTGATCAAGTATTCGATGCAGAATTTCTTGCCTTGTTCTATTTTGAGACCAAATTCTTTGTATCCAAATCTACCAAGATTGTAGACAATATCCAAATCTGAGATGCTAGCTGGTTTTGTTTCTGTCCTAATAGATTTGATTTCGGTTTCTTCTGCAATTTCTCTGATTTCACTCCAGAACGCCTGAGGACAGAAAAAGGCGGTCTTTCTGAATAGGGCTTCTCTGAGGGGATTGATCTCATCCGACCTTATTAGATCAGAAAAATCATCTTCGTCTAGGATAAGACTGTCTGTTCTTAGGTTATACTTGTTCTGCAGTTTCAGCATTTCTCTGTAAAGCCTAACAGTCTCATTATGATAATCAGATGTTTTCCTTAAGAGAAAGAGCAACTCAATTCTGTTGAGTTTGATGTTTTTTGCAGGATTTATGAAACTAATCGATTTTATTGCGCATGTCTCATTCAGAGACTTGTCCATTTCTGTTAGAAATATTAGCAAGTCATTTCTGTTTTTTAAGAATTCCATCTTTTTCTCTATTTCCATCTCCGACAGGAAATCGATCAGTAAGTAATTCTGAAAGTTTAGTTTAATAATGGAAGATCTTCCTAGGTTGTTGAGATTGAGCAGACCTTCTTTCTTTAGTTCCTGCAATTTTTGGTAGATGTTCGCATAATATGCAATACCATAGGTATCCTTGATTCTCTCGGTAAGCTGATTAATTGACAAAGATTCACCTAAGTGTGATGATATTGTATCTAGGATTCGAAATGTAGGTGTATCCATTTTGTATTTCTCTCCTATGTCGTTGTTTTATAGCTAATTGACTATATACTGATTAACTATACTATTATAGTAAATGGACTATAATAAAAAGATTACTACCAACTACTCGACATCTAACAATTCGAGAATAATATCTTTCGAAATATTCTACAAGCAAAAGCAAATTCTCCCTTCATCCGATAGCGCGCGTGTGTGTTCCTAAATTCCCTTTTTCAAGTGTAATTGGGTGGGATCGCGCCTTCTAAACGATGCCTCTCATATCCCAAAGTCCACCACCAACCACAGACGAGGCAAAGTCAAAAACATAAACTACTTCACAAACGAGTTTAGGAACAAGCATGCGCGCTGGACCCTGATTGGCCAGTCCTAGAAAAATAGCTTCGCCGTTGCGTTAAATGATGCTTATTCCTTCGGGGTTCACTGCTTTCCCCATCGTAACCGCAATTCTTTCATGACCCTGAAACTGGTATTCTAACTTATGTAAGTTTACAAAGAGGGTTTATAGATACTTAAGAAAAAAGAGGAGAGAACATGAACCATTCATAGAAAGCTGGTTCATTCTCATGGCTAGGGGCTCCATGGACCCCAGATGTAGAACTCGACTTCGCCTCCTATTACGCATGGCAGATATGGCACTGGCGGATCGTCCTTTGTCCCTAAATAGCCTCTAATGTCATGATAGCCCATTGATCCGACTGCTTTGAAACTTATTGTTATGTTACCTCCGATGTCTCCTCCTACGAAGCCTCCTGTCACTACGGGTCCTTCAGTCTGCAGGTGCGATGTCGCAAATCCCCAAAGGTTGTTGTCATAGGTGAACTTGAGTACGTCTATTTCGTTTAAGGGGTTAAGCCCCATCTTGAACGCGGCTGTTCCAAGTGGTCCTCCGTATACGTGAAGGAGTATTTGGTCACCCTCTTTGTAGGCGGTTTTCTGAGGGCTGAGCTGCAGAGTCGGCATGATGGTGAAGGTGGCGTTTATTATGCCTGTTCCAACGCCGTTCTGGGTTGCGTTAACGAAGTGAGCGATATCAGAGAAGTCATATGGTGCAATGATCGTGGTGCTGAAGTTTCCACTTGAGGGAACTGTTATCCCAGTCTTTATGGAATAGAAGCCCAAATGCCCCGCGATGCCCGGAACATCAAGAATGAATCCGAACCAGAATAGGTTTACAGTGGCTCCAGACTTGAAACCGGTTCCTTTGACGGTGATTGGTGTGTGCACAGGTCCGGCGGGTGGAGAGAGCGTGATAGTTGGGGAGGGATCCGAAGACGCTGAAGCACTCTGCGAATGCATGGCCAATATGGCGAAGCTGCCCATAGATACTGCTAAGATAATCACAAGTAGGAGCGCAACATAGTTGCGTACATTTTTGCTCATTCTGTTTCACCTCCTATCATAGTGAAATCACTCCTTGGAGCGGTTCCAAGTGAAAACCTGCTCTTAAGCGTCTATCGAACAACGGCTATAGTACCAACTCGCACATAGAGGGGAGCGTCCTTGCCGGCCAGGCGGTTGACCACAAGACTTTCAAGATATGGAACCTTATCCATAGTGTAATCAGGGTCATTGGGAGAATCGAAGGCCGTGAGGACAGAGGACCTTAAGAAGATTGTACTGAGGATGTTTGGAAGCAGAGAGTTTTATGGTTATGAGGTTTATAAGAAGCTTGCTTCTGAAAAGATTGAGGTTAGTACTAGTCGTTTGTACAGAGTTCTTACCGGGATGTTGCAGGTTGGATTGCTTGAGGGCCGATGGGAGAAGGGCCAGCTTGGACCTCGGAAAAGAGTGTACAGTATCGGTGAAAAAGGGAGAAAGGAACGTGAGAAGATTCTTTTGGATGCCATTGAGACCGTCCACGGGTTCTACAGCGAGTACCTGCTCAACCTGCCTGCTAAGACCAATGTCCTCGACAGTGTGTGCAAACTACTGTCTAGCAACGTGGACAGAAAAGGAGAAATCGCTTACATTTCTTCCCAGTATTCAGTGATGCACGAGGAAATATTGCATCGTCTTCACGATAAGGTGCCCCAAGCGAAGATATACTTTGTAAAGCCAGCCTCTTTGGCCGTGGACCTCAATTTTGCCAACTTATCGTTCTTGAACGGGACTTATGATAACATCCCGTTAAGAAGTGGTTTCGTTGACCTAGAGATTCTCGCAAAAGTTCCAGAAAAGGATTCTCTGGAGAAATCCTTGAGGGAGTGGCACAGAGTGCTGAAACAGAGTGGAACATTAGCAATAGTGACGCCAACAGTTCTCATACGCAAATACAAAGACCCATTGTCGATAGGCAACTTTATTGAGAAACATGAACACGAAGCCTCGGAAAAAGGCATATATATGAAGGCTGAGCCGCTCAGAGCGCTACTGCAGAAATTTTTCCACAAGGTTGAAGAAAAACAAATCGTCCACATGACCATCTTTTTAGCGCATGGACCATTTCCTCATCAATGACTAGAAGATTAGCAGAGCAAATTTCGCTACTGCCGCACGTTGTGAAATGTAGAATAAGCAGAAAGAATATCAAACACAAAAGCGCGCGCGCTTGGAATTTTCGACCCCGCCTATACAGCGCGCCCGGGTGGACCTGAACCAGCGGCTAAGGGAACCAACGGGTCAACTTCTCCAAAAACCAGAAGAACCATGATGTTCACGTTACACGCTTTTCTGATAAACCCCCAAAATCAAACGCTATTCTTCAAGCTTGAGAACAAGATGTGCGACTCTTCTCCCGAGTTCCTTGCAGTACTCAATCTCTTTCGCGTGCGGTGCGCCTACGGCTGCCGCGCCGAAATGTTTGTCATCCGATCTTCCCTGAATAATCATGCCGTGGACCAGCATGGCTTCAAGAATCGAGAGCAACGTGGTTTCCGCACCCGTCGCTGTCCCCCCTGAGCTTGTGAAAGCCGCTCCGACTTTTCCTTCGAGTTTCCCATGTATCTTCACCGAGCCGTCGATGAAATCCTTGAGTTTGCCCGACATTTGCCCGTAGTATGTTGGTGAACCCATTATGATGCCGTCAGCGCAGCACAGATCATCAAGGCTTGCCTGTTCAACCTTCTTCACAGTCACCTCAACATTCTTAACCTGTTTGACACCGTCGGCAACCGCCAACGCCATTTTCTCCGTATTCCCAGTCTCGGAACAGTACACAACTGGAACTTTCGCCATATTACCTCACGCCTCGAGTTCTTATGCCCATATCATGTTTTAAGTCTTAAGTCATTCTGCTCAAACGCGTGTTTTTGGCAAGAATAGAACATTGTTCCACAACCTATAAGTGTCAAAAGATCGCCTTAAATTGAAGATGAGGGAAGATGGCAGTTTTACTCACGAGGGGAGAAAGGAGAGAAGGGAGAAAAATACAACTACCATCTTCCCTCATTCAAGTTCCAGTATTCATGCACATGTTGCTTTTAAGTTTTTCTTCCGTTTTTGAATCGAATCTACAAAAAAACAGGACGAAAAATTCTTCCAAACCATTGCGGACCCAATTTCTTATTTAGATTTCTCCGTTTTGATGAAAAGCGCGTCTTCTGATACAGGTGCGATACGACAAGATCGTTCCAGTTTGATCCTGAAAGATTTCCTGTTCCCATTCTCTTCAGCGCGCGAGGGTTCCGAAGACAGGCTTAACCGAAACTCCTAATGATCTGATCTACCGTCAGAATCTTTGCACTGTAAATGTTTCTCAAGTATTCCAATCCTTGCTCATGGTCTTCTTTCGTGAAAGCTTCCACGCCGTCCTTCGCAACTATTATTTTGTAGCCCCTGAAGAATGCATCGGCGGCCGTGTGTCTCACGCATATGTTGGTGTGTAACCCAGTCAGAATGACTGCCCTGACGCCTTCTCCATGATACAGGCTCCTGAGAAGCATGTCCAAGCCTGTTTCGTGAAAGCCGCTGTACGTTCGCTTTTCAACAATGTAGTCTGTTTTCTGAGGTTTGAGCTCAGGGATAACCTCAGCTCCCTTCGTACCCTTTATGGCGTGTTTTCCCCATCTTTCAACGACCTCTTCATCAACGGGAAGATGCGCGTCGTTACTGTAGATGACTGGCACCTTGTGTTTACGTGCAGCCACCACCAGCTTCTTCAGGCTTGGAATGACGTGCATGCACCTCTCACACTTCAAACCTCCAGTGACGAAGTCGTTCAGCATATCAAGAACAATCACAGCCTCATTGTCCAAAAACTCAACTCCTTGGTAGACTCTTGCGCAAAGAATGAAAAAAAGTTTATGGTCAGCGGTTCTGGTAACTTGACGGGTGATGCGTGTTCGTGTTAACAGTCGGGTGATAAAGTCTGTAGAGCGCGCTTCTAGCTCTAGGTAAGATAGTCGAGTTTCAGTGGGTCTGTGCGTCTGAAGGCTTCCCCGAAGGCTGCATCGGCTTGGTCGCCTATGAATCGTGCTGTTGCGCGTCTTCTTTCCATTTGCCATTCTCTCCCGACCTTAGTCACATCCTTTTTTATCTGTCGGTAACCAAGCAGGACTGTTTCAAGAGCGTCTTCAGTGTAGAAGACAGGAAGGATTCTGCCCATTGCTTTGCTTTGTCCTTCCAAGGCCAGTGTGGCTTTCACTTTTATGTCAAAGGTTTCTGCGATGTCGACTACAACGTCTGGTCGCCCTCTTAACCCCCAGAACGGGTAATAAACAGCTTTCACGAACCATGGTTCCAGTCCCTCTTTGAGCTGTTCTGGCGCAAAATCTTCACGGCAACAAAGTCCCAGCGCATCCATCATGAGCTGATGCGTGACGATGTGGTCTCCGTACGTAGTGTTTGCTGCAAACTCTGGATCGAACGTTATTGCGATGTCAGGTTTCACTTCGCGTATAATTTTCACGATTCGTTTCTTTGTCAGCAAATCCGCGAACAATTCACCCCGCTTGTAGCCTAAGACTCTGGTCTCAATATGCAGGATTGAAGCCATTTTCTTGATTTGCTTCAACACCTCAGCTGGATACTCCCATAGGACGACGGCTACAACTTTGGCTCCAGCTTTGGAGTGTTTTGCCAACGTGCCACCGATGTCCGTGACTCCTAATGGATCAGTGAAAAGGACAAAAATACTTGGAGTAGTCAACCTATGTTTCCTCCCTAGTTCTACTTCCTTCAATGCGGAGACTATTTAAGCCTTGTAGCGCACGCGCTAACAGAACCTGGTCAGCTATTTTTCAGCTTCCAGCGCATACGGACCCTTCGTAAGTTTCTCGGCCTTGCCTTCCCGTACCAGGACAGTGTCTTCAATGCGAATGCCTCCAAAGTTCGGGATGTATATGCCAGGCTCGTTTGTCATAACGTTGCCGACAATCAGTACATCTTTGCTCGTCGCTGCGAACGCGGGAGGTTCATGAATGTCCAGGCCCACGCCGTGGCCTAGGCCGTGGACGAAATACTGCGCATACCCTGCAGCCTGTATTGTTTTCCGGGCTATTTGATCTATGTCTTTGCCTTTTGCCCCGGCTTTTATGGCTTGATGGGCCTTTTCCTGGGCCGTTTTGACAATTTCGTAAATTTCCGCTTGCTTTTCAGAGGGCTTCCCAGCCACTATCGTCCTTGTCATATCGGAAAGGTAATGCTCATAATTGGAGCCTATATCCACAACAACAAGATCGCCTGCACGGATTTTTCGGTCAGCGCACCCGCCGTGGGGATAAGCGGAACGGACACCTGACGCAACTATGGTCTCGAACCCTGTTCCCCAACCGCCCTCCTTGCGCATCGCATGCTCGATTTCCGCTGCAACCTCAATTTCGGTAACTCCAGGTCTTATGGTCTCATATGCTGCCTTCATGCCTGCACCAGTAATCATTCCGGCTTTTCGCATAAGTCGGATTTCTTCTTCATCTTTCACTCTGCGCAACTTCCAGATGAGACCACTCTGCACCTTCAATCTTGCGCGTCCGCGGAAACCCTTTGCAAGCAAGCGGTAGAAATCATAGCTCAACGTGTCTAACGCAATTTTCTCCACCTTGGAAGCCTTGAGCAGGGGGGTGAATCTTTCAGTCAGTTTTTCGCCCACTTTGAGAAGCTCAACCTTGAAACCTTTTGCCTCCGCTTTCGTCTGCTCGTAATTGACATCGTACACGTAGAGCGTGTTTTCGCCTCTTTTTGGAATCAGCAAGCAGAACGCGCCCGGAGTTCCGGTAAAATACAACAGGTTTTTTTCGTTGCCAACCAAAAACGCGTCGAACCCCTTCTTCTCGAAGGCCAATTCCCTTAGAGCATCTATCCTGTCCAAAGTTTTTCACCGTCACGAAGGAAGCCGTTTAGAATTCTAAGCTAAAATGCTTTGTCCCTCTGTCAGCCGCCGCTCACGATAGGCATCAGGACCACATGGTCTCCGTTCTTGAGTTTTGTTTCGACCCCGTTCAACTGATTAAGCAGGTAACCGTTAACCGTGGCTATGAAATTTGACTTTATGTCCTTGCCACCGGCTTCATAAAGGGCCTCCTTGAACGACTCCCCATGCTTCTCAGAAAGCAGCGTGAGCAAGTCGCTGATTGACGCATTGTCATCTACGTCAATCTCTTCCTCTCGTCTGCTCCCCAATATGTTCTTGATGTGACCTAGGTACTCAACCTTAACTCTCAAACCAGGCACCTGAACGCCATTATTATTTAGATTTGAGGTCGCTATATATCTGTTTCAGTGCCCGACCCAGCTTTTGGAAAGTGCAGCTTTCTGACAATTCTTTTATGCTTCTCAGACAGTCTAGCTTTAAGGTGCCTTTGTTGATATACGACAAGCAAAAATTGGATGAAATCTCTCGGCGCAGGGAAAAATGGGAAGCAGAGACAGTTCTAAAAAGCTTTGACAAGCTTCCAGAGAGAGGCGAGTTTTCGACAACTTCTCGCATACCTGTAAACCGAGTTTACACTCCCATTGAAGCTGCAAACGTCGATTACCTGCATGATCTGGGTTTTCCAGGAGATTTTCCTTTCACCCGAGGCGTTTATCCAACGATGTACCGAGCGAGACTCTGGACGATGCGGCAATACGCAGGCTTCGGAACTGCAGAGCAGACAAACCAGCGTTTCAAGTACCTGCTCAGCCACGGTCAAACTGGCTTGAGCGTGGCCTTTGACTTTCCAACACAAGTCGGCTACGACTGCGACCATCCGATGGCACTGGGCGAAGTCGGCAAAGTAGGTGTGAGTGCAAGCACGCTGCGAGACATGGAAGTCCTTTTTGATGGAATCCCCCTCGACAAAGTCACGACTTCAATGACCATTAACGCTCCGGCAAACGTTCTACTCGCAATGTACGCTATCGTGGGACAGAAGCAGGGGGGTAAACAAGCCAAACTCGGGGGCACCGTTCAGAATGACGTTCTGAAAGAGTACGTTGCCAGGGGCATGTATATTTTCCCGCCTAAGCCCTCAATGCGCATGGTAACAGACATTTTCGAGTATTGCTCCCGAAGCATGCCTCAGTGGAACACTATCAGCATAAGCGGTTACCACATCCGCGAAGCGGGTTCCACGGCAGTTCAGGAAGTTGCATTCACTCTCGCCAACGCCATCGCGTACGTGCAAGCTGCCGTTGACAGAGGACTGGACTTGGACGGATTCGCCGGCAGATTGTCATTCTTCTTTGCAGCACACGGCAACTTCCTCGAAGAAGTAGCAAAGTTTAGGGCCGCAAGACGTCTATGGGCGCGAATCATGAAGGACCGCTTCGGAGCCAAAAACCCAAACTCTTGGATGCTACGGTTCCACACTCAGACTTCTGGTGTTTCACTGACGGCTCAACAACCCTACAACAACATCGTACGCGTGGCGTTACAGGCGTTGTCAGCCGTCTTGGGAGGAACGCAGTCCCTACACACGAACTCTTTTGACGAAGCCTATGCGTTGCCGAGTGAACATGCAGTCACCGTTGCGTTGAGAACACAGCAGATAATCGCTCACGAGAGTGGTGTAACAGAAACTGCAGATCCCTTGGCAGGCTCGTATTACGTCGAGTCTCTGACGAATGAGATTGAAGAGAGGGCTCTGAAGTACATTGAACACATCGACGGCATGGGCGGGGCAGTTGCAGCCATCGAGAAGGGATTCATGCAGCGGGAAATCACCGAGAGCGCCTACAGTTTCCAGAAGGAGGTTGAAACCAAGAAGCGAACCGTGGTAGGTGTGAATGACTTCCTGAGCGAAGAGGAGGTTCCGATGAAACTGTTACAGATTGACCCAACGACTGAAAAAAGACTCGTTGAACAGTTGAAACTGGTCAAGCAGCGAAGAAACGAAGTCAAGACAAGGGAAGATTTGCACAAGCTCCGAGGCGCGGCTGAACAGGAAAACGTGAACCTGATGCCCTTCATAATCGAAGCCGTGAAGGAATACGCAACGTTAGGCGAGATATGCGGCACCCTGCGTGAGGTTTTCGGCGAGTACAAACCGCCGTCCATATTCTAGTTTATTACGAAGAGCGTTTCCCCTTCGTTCACAGGTGTCCCCTCAGCAACGTTTACCTCTTGAATCGTCCCGGCTCTGGGCGCCGAGATTTCGTTTTCCATTTTCATGGCTTCAATCACGCATAAGACTTGACTGGCCTTGACCTGGTCGCCCTTCTTCACCTTGACATTAATTATCTTGCCAGTCATAGGGGCAGTCACCGCGCCCTCGACAGCCACCTTCTTGTTTGTCCCCGTCTTCTTCACGGCAACTCGCGGTGTCGGTTCAAAACTCGTTAGTGCCTGTCCTTTGTTGGCAGTCTTGACTTCCACTTCAAACCCGGCTTCTTCAACCTTGACAGGAATCTTTTTTCCCCGTTCGGCTTTGGGCAGTTCAATCTTGTAGGTTTTGCCGTCTATTTCTATGACAGAGGCTTTTTCTGACGCGATTCCGTCTCTTTGAAGTTTGATTTGCCGAGGTCTGCCGTCTACCTTGGCTGTAAAAGAGTCCGGCGATGTTCTGGTCAGTTCGATTTTTCGCGGTCTGCCGTTTATGACGGCTTCGTAGTCAGGCATTCTATGCGCCTCTTTCTGTCACGTTCTGGCGACCTGCGAGAACCCAAGGCGATATCGTACCCTTGGGCCGGCGTTGGACAAGTGCCTGCAAGCCCGAGTTTGATGAGGTGAAGGTGGCAATTGTGGCCGATAGTGCCGCAACCTCTTCGAGTTCAGCAAGCCGTTCGGGCGGTATTGTCGTCTTCGTCTCTCCGCGCATGGCTTTTCTCTTCTTAAAGAACTCGAAAGCTGTCTGAGGGAAGAGTACGTATGTGAGCTTGTCTTCTTCAGTCTCTAGGTAAGGCTTCACATCGTCTGGTATCTTGTCTAATGCTGGTTCCAGCTGGTCGGCTGGACGGCCAGTTATAGGTTCTTCGTCGCCGATGATTTTCTTCTTGATTTTTGGGTCTATTGGCGCTGGAGGTTTTCCATACAGGCCTCGGACGTAATCCTTTATTTCTTTTGGCACTATGCTGTACCGTTTACCTGAAATGACGTTGAGAACAGCTTGTATCCCCACTAGCTGGCTGGTGGGCGTTACGAGAGGCGGATACCCCAATTCTTTTCTGACCCTGGGCACTTCCTCGAGAACCTCACTCAGCCGATCCAGTGCTTTCTGCTCGCGAAGCTGCTCCAACAAGTTAGAAAACATCCCGCCTGGAATCTGATGAACGATTATCGAGGTATCGATTCGTTCAGCCTTCGGGTCGATGAGCTTTAATGGATCGTAGTATTTTTCGCGCAGTTCTCGGAAGTACTGTGCTATTTCGTCCAGAAGCCCGCTGTCTAGGCATGTGTCGTACGGGGTTCCCCTGAGTCCTGCTACGACAGATTCCACAGGTGGTTGCGATGTGCCCCAGGCCAAGGGTGAGAAGGCTGTGTCCAAGATGTCTACGCCTGCCTCGCATGAACGCAGGTAGGTCATCATCGCCATTCCGCTGGTGCTGTGAGTGTGCAAGTGCACGGGCAAACCTACTTCTTTCTTCAGAGCCGTGATCAAGTTGTACGCGGGTTGAGGTGCGAGCATGCCAGCCATGTCCTTTATACAGATGGAGTCACAGTCCAGCTCGGCGAGTTTTTTCGCGAATTCTACGAAGTGCCCTACAGTGTGGACGGGGCTTATCGTGTAACTGATTGTTCCCTGGGCATGCTTGCCGACTTTTTTGACTGTTTTGATGGCGACTTCCATGTTTCTGACGTCGTTCAGCGCGTCGAATATTCGGAAAATGTCAACGCCGTTTTCCGCAGCCTTTTCCACGAACTTTATCACGACATCGTCAGGGTAGTTGCGATAACCGACAACGTTCTGTCCGCGCAAGAGCATTTGCAAGCGTGTCTTTTTGACATGTTGCTTCAGCTTTCTGATACGTTCCCAAGGGTCCTCGCCCAGAAAACGAATTGCAACGTCGAAAGTCGCCCCGCCCCATGCCTCCAAAGAGAAGAAACCGACCTCGTCCATCTTCTCAGCGATCGGAAGCATCGCCTCTGTCCGCATTCTGGTGGCAAGTAGGCTTTGATGCGCGTCCCGGAAAGTGGTATCAGTGATTTTAACGGGTTTCGAAGCCAAGAGGGTTAGCTTCCCTTAATCGTCTTATCTCAAACGTTGCAAAATGAGGTGAAGCTCTATTAATTTCTGATGGTCCCCCAGGATATTTCCGATGGTTTGTTTGAATATTCGAGAGTATAATGCATGCTACCCGCTGGAAGACGTGGGAGGGGTACTGGAAACGGAGCGTTTTCCTCTTGTTTTGGTTTCCACCAATTTCAAGATGGGCGGAACCTGCAGAACCCACGGGACAGCCGCCACTATGAACGGCACAGCGACCCACGCCTGAGTCTGCCAGAGCCAAGTGCTGATGAAAGGCCCAAAAAACGATCCAACTCCCATCACCGCATTAATTATCCCCCAAACTCTCGCTCTCCGCGCCTCATGCACAAGCTCCATCAGCCAAGCCTGATATGCGGGAGAACCGAGGTTGCCAAAAGCAAACAAACCCACACTGACAAGGATAAACTGGAAAAGGGATCCAGTGAATGCCAAACCAACGACAAACAGTGCCCCCAACAAGCTTACGAGCAACAGAGGTTTCCTGCCAAATCTATCCGCCAAGAATCCGCCGGGAACCTGAACAAGCGCTGTCGCCAAACCCGAACCCAACGAAAATATCAGGCCCAACTGTGTGGCATCAACACCCAACTTGTAAATTGGAAAATCTCTGATCAAAGGTCCACCTAACCCATTAGCCAAGCCCGTGAGAACAGCGATTGCACCGAAGAGCCACAGAACCTTAGCCAACGGCATCGGAGCCTTTTCTGCAGCCTGAATATCTGAAACCTGGCCCAGAGGAACAACCCTGCCAGAAACATTCACGAGCCCGAAAGAAGCGACCAAACCAACAACGGCCACGGCTGAACCAATCATGAACGGAAACCGCAACCCTACACTGTCAACCAAAACGCCTCCTATCAAAGGCGCCGGCACCGTACTAATCATCCAGAACAAATTGAACCCGCCAAAAGCTTTCCCCCTCGAACTCAATCTGCTCAAATCGGCCACAAAAGCCGTGAAAGCCGGCTGAAACAAGGCCATCGCAAACATATGCACAAAATACCCGAGTACAACCAAGAACACACTCGTGACTACCGAATAAAAAAACAAGCTTGGAGCCAAGACCACGCAAGCCAATCCAATCGTCAGCTTCTTACCAACCCTATCTGCCAGAAAACCTCCAACAAAACTCCCCGAAATCATCGCCAGACTGCTCACTGAAATCAACACCCCGATAAACTCAGTCGTAGCCTCAGGCGTCACTGCCAAAGACTTGACAAGAAAAAACACGGCAGAACCTGAAACCATCGAACTCGCAAAATTCGTAAAAAACACGATTGCCAACAGCAACAGATAATTCCGAGACCAGTAGCGACCAGAAAACAACCCTTGCTCAGCAGAGTCTGTCATGCTTTCAAACTCGAAACAACAAACAGGCAACTCCATAATTCTTAAAGGCTTCGCATCGACATGCACGTCAAAATGCTCACTGAGCCTAAACTATATGAGAAAAAGCGCGAAACCTGACGTCACTCCCATGTTCAATCAAATCCGGGTCTAATTCATAAAGGTACGTTGGAGTGTTTTCTGGACGGGCGGCTTTCGCGTTTTGTAGCCAGACTTTCGAGGGCGCTGATGAGTTTCGGCCGGGTTTCGGAGGGTTCGATGACCTCGTCTATGTATCCTTTCTGTGCGGCGATGTAGGGGCTTGCGAATTTCTGGCGGTACTCACTTACGAGCTCGTTGTGTTTTTGTTGAGGGTCTTTAGCTTCAAAGATTTCCTTTCTGAAGATTATGTTGATGGCACCGTGAGGACCCATGACGGCGATTTCGGCTGTCGGCCATGCATAGTTGATGTCGGCGCCTGAGTGTTTGCTTCCCATGACGTCGTAAGCTCCGCCGTAGTCTTTTCTGAGGATGACTGTTATCTTCGGCACAGTGGCTTCGCAATAAGCGTACAGGAGCTTGGAGCCGTGTTTGATTATTCCCCCGTGCTCTTGTTCGATGCCGGGCAGGAAGCCGGGCACGTCTACGAATGTTATTATTGGGATGTTGAAGGCGTCGCAGAAACGGACGAACCTGCCAGCCTTCATCGAACTGTTAATGTCCAACGCTCCTGAGTAGTGAGCGGGTTGATTAGCCACTATTCCTATGGGTTTCCCGTTCAAGCGTGCGAAGCCGATTACGATGTTCTGTGCCCAAAGAGGTTGAACCTCGAAGAATTCTCCGTTGTCTACCACTCGGACAATGATTTCTTTCACGTCGTAGGGTTTGTCAGGGTCGTCTGGAAGCACTTTGGACAAGCCTTCATCAACGCGGTTCGGGTCGTCACCAGTCTCTACAACAGGCGGATCCTCCAAGTAGTTGCTGGGCAAGTAGCTTAGAATCTTCTTGATTATTTGGATGCACTGTTCTTCGTCCTTTGCGATGAAGTGAGCAACACCGCTGGTTTGACTGTGAACCATAGCCCCGCCGAGATCTTCGAAAGACACTTCTTGCCCCAGCACCGTCTTCACGACGTCTGGGCCTGTGATGAACATGTGGCTCGTCTTGTCCACCATAACTATAAAGTCAGTCAAGGCCGGCGAATACACAGCTCCACCAGCACAAGGCCCCATCACAGCTGAAATCTGCGGTACTACTCCTGAGCTTACCACGTTCCTAAAGAAAATGTCACCGTACCCAGCAAGGCTTGCCACACCCTCCTGAATCCTAGCTCCCCCAGAGTCGTTCAAGCCGATGACCGGCGCGCCAGTTTTCAAAGCCAAATCCATAAGCTTGCACACTTTCTTTGCAAACATCTCACCAAGAGAACCCCCAAAAACAGTGAAATCCTGCGAGAAGACATAGACGAGTCTGCCATCAACCATCCCATAGCCCGTCACAACGCCGTCGCCGAGGAATTTTCGGTCGGATACTCCAAATTCCGTGCACTGGTGAACAACAAACTGGTCAATCTCGTTGAAACTACCTTCATCAAGCAAAAGTTCAATGCGCTCTCTAGCCGTTAGCTTGCCTTTAGCATGCTGCTCTTCAATTCGTTTCTGCCCACCACCCAGCCTAGCCTGCTCCCTCAACCCCTTCAGTTTCTTGATCTTCTCCTCTACTGGAGGTTCCTTCGACATGGTCATACCGGATTCCCTCAATTTTGGCAGTAATATTGTCCTATTAAGTATTTAGACATATACAGATTCTTGCAATCAAACTTCAAAAAACATGACGCCAAAAAGCCTTCTGCAAAAAAAGGCATCTTCGAATCTCCATTCGGCGGGCGCTACGTCCAGATACGACAGATATTGGACAAGTTGCTCAACTTAACTAAAGCTTTCCGAAGACAAGGTCGCCTACAAGGATTCGTCTTTTTGTCCCGTCTTCAAGCTTCAGGATCAGCGCACCCTCAAGATCAACATCCAACGCCAAACCATTCAACCTTTCATTCTCATCTGTAACCAGTATCGTATGACCCAGAAACCCTGCATATCTATTCCACCTTTCGAGCAGAGGAACAAAGCCGGTTTCCACGTACCCGTCGTAGATGCTCTCCATTTTCTCAAGCAATGCCTTGAGCAAACCTCCCAAACGGATTTTTCGGCCAAGCTCGTCTTCAATTGAAGTTGCGGTGGTTTTCACCGATTCCGGCAAAACGTCATTTGCAGAAAAGTTTGCGTTCACTCCAGCGCCCAGGATAACGTAGTTGACGCTTTCGCCTTTCGTGTTCATTTCAGCGAGTATGCCGCAGATCTTCTTGCCGTTCACGAGCACATCGTTGGGCCACTTTGTCTCGGTTCTCAGTCCGTACTTCTCATGTAACACTTCAGCCACAGCCAAACTGGCCACAAAAACCAGCTTTGCAGCTTCACTGGCTTTCTGATCAGGCCGGAGAACGATTGAAAACCATAATCCGCCTCTAGGCGAGATCCACTCTCTCCCACGTCTTCCCCGTCCGCCTGTCTGAGTCTGCGCTACCGCAACTGTTCCTTCTTCCGCACCCATCTTGGCAAGTTTCTTGGCCCAATCGCTCGTCGACTTGACTTCGCGACTGAAGAAGACGCGTCTTCCAAAGCGTTTGGTGCGCAAACTCTCTTGGAACTTTTCTAGTTTTATGTCTGTCGACACCTAGGGCCCGCCGTTATGGCCCCTCACAGAGCTCCAAAAGGACACCTCTAGTGCTTTTTGGATGGACAAAAGCTATCTTCTTCCCCTCTGCCCCCGCCTTGGGCTTTTCATCAATCAATGTTAACCCCTTATGTTTGAACTCTTCAAGCGTGGCTTCAATATCGTCAACCCTCAAAGCCAAATGGTGTAATCCTTCGCCATGGGATGAAAGAAACTTCGCGATAGTGCTTTCATTGTTAAGCGGCTCCAACAGCTCAATGTGCGCTTCGTTACCGATTGAAAAAAAAGCCACTCTGACCCCTCGTTCGGCGAGGACATGAATGCCTTCAAGTTTCAAACCCAGAACATCCCGATACAAGCCAATTGCCCCATCCAGATCCTTCACCGCAACTCCAATATGATCCAACCGTCTGCCCGACACAGTCATCAACCTTCTTCAATGATGCTAGAAAGCATGTCAAACACGCTATAAAGAGTTTCTAGACGCACTTTGAGGACCCTTGAGAATAGGAAGGTTGCAAACGTTTTTAAATAATGCCCAAAATATCAGTAACTCATGCCAGATAAAGTTCATTGTGCTCACATCCTCGTGAAAACAGAACCAGAAGCCAAAGCTGTCTTAGACCGACTGAACAAAGGCGAAAAATTCACGAACATAGCCAAGGAAGTCTCACTCTGCCCATCTGGAAAACGTGGCGGAGATCTGGGCACCTTCGCCAGAGGGAAAATGGTTAAGGAATTCGAAACCTGCGCATTCACGCTTCAGAGAGGACAAACCTCAGCCATCGTGAAGACTAAATTTGGATACCACATAATAAAGAGACTCGAGTAAACACAGCCGACACTATATTGGTAGTAACAGTCACGAATTGAGAGACTCTCTCAGTCTGAGCGAGACCCAACTACGTTGGCGAAGTTTCTGAGGATTTCTTCCCCGTGCTCAGTATTGTTCACTTCGGGATGAAACTGAACCCCGTAGTAAGGCTTCTCCAAATGCTTCACAGCTTGCACACTGCAATTGTCTGACATGGCGAGCACTCTGAACCCTTTTGTGGACTTCACCTCGTCGTTGTGTGACTCCCAAACAAGAAACTCTTTGGGCAAACCCTTGAACAGTTCGTCTTCTTCGATGATTCTTATCCTTGCCAGTCCGTATTCGGGAACCTCAGAAGGCCCAGCCTTACCGCCACAATGCAAAACCATCAGTTGAAGTCCCACGCAGATGCCCAGAATCGGCCCTTCAAAGCTTTGCAAGTAATCGATGCACTTGCCCAGTTTGGGAGATTCCCAAGCGATTCGAGGCGCTCCTCCGCTCAGAACTAAAGCGTCAGCCTCTATCTCGTCTACAGGCGTGGTGTTGGCGATGATCTTCGAATCGCAACCGATTTCCTTCAAAACTCTCCATATCCTATGTGTCCATTGGCCACCGTTATCCGCAACGTAGATTCTTGTTGGTCTACTCATACTCAATCGTCCCCGGCGGCTTGTTCGTCACGTCGAAAACAACCCTAGTGACAAAATCTTTCAGCGTGTTCGTGATTCTCACGGATATTCTCTCCAGCACGGCATGCGGAATCTTCGAGTACGCAGCGCTCATTCCATCCAGACTCTCAACCGCGCGAACCGCAATTATGTTCCCGTAAACCCTCACGTCGCCATGAACCCCCACGGTCTTGCACGGCAGCAACACAGCGAAGTACTGCCACGGCCTGCTCATCTCTCCGTTGGCTGCAGCCTTCTCAATCTCCTCCTCTGCAATTGCGCAAGCTTCTCTAACGATTCCCGCGCTGGCGGGATCGGCTTCTCCAAGTATCCTCACCGCCAAGCCGGGGCCTGGAAACGGCTGGCGCCCATAAAGCTCCTCAGGAAGACCTAGCTCTTTTCCGACGACTCTCACTTCGTCCTTGTACAGATCTCTTAACGGCTCGACGATTTCGAATTCTATCTTTTCAGGCAAACCGCCGACGTTGTGATGGGACTTTATTCTGTCCCTGAGCCCACCTCCACTCTCTATCCAGTCCGGAGCGATTGTTCCTTGAACAAAAAACTTGGCGTTCTCCTTTCTGGCAACTTCCTCAAACACTCTAATGAACAATTCACCGATGATTTTCCTCTTCTGCTCTGGATCAAATATGCCTTTTAGCTTATCATAGAACCGTTCCTTGGCGTCCACGACAATGACGTTCAAACCCAGTTTTCTCAACATTTTTTCATTGTTCTCTATCTCGTTCTTCCTCATGTAACCAGTATCCACCAAGACACAGCGCAAGTTCGTCCCGATAGCCTTGTTCACCAGAATCGCCGCAGTGGTTGAATCAACACCGCCAGAAACGCCCATGACAGCAACACCCTTTATCCTATCAGCCAATTCCTTAACGGTCTCGTCTATGAAACTTGCAGCATTGAACATGGCGGCTACCACACGGTAGGATTGAATAGGGCACCTATAAAAGTCTTGTAAACACGTTTCGGGAATCCACTCGACAACACGAACATCCTTACTGAGAAGAAAACTGGAAAAACTATAAAACACAGGTCACAGACTTACCTAATCTCCAATCAATAACAAAGACAGGTGAAATCCGTGGAGAAATTCACTCATGACATAATAATTGTTGGCGCCGGCCTAGCAGGCCTAAGGGCTGCTGTCGCAGCGGCTGAAGTTGACGGCAAACTGGACATAGCCGTCATTTCTAAGCACCATCCTTTGCGATCGCACTCTGTTTGCGCACAGGGTGGAACAGGAGCAGTTACGAACGAAAAAGACTCTTACGACCTCCATGCTTATGATACAGTGAAGGGCGCAGATTTCCTCGCAGACCAAGACGTTGCAGAATTCTTCGTCAGGGGAGCACCGAAAGAAATAGTCCTTACAGAACACTGGGGTTGCCCGTGGAGCAGAACGGCTGACGGAAAAATAGATCAAAGAGCATTCGGCGGACACAGTTTCCCACGAGCATGCTTTGCCGCTGACATGACAGGCTTTCATGAAATGCACGCCCTGTACGCGAAGGCAACATCGAACAGCAACATAAAATTCTACGACGAATGGTTCGTGACTTCCCTAATCGTAGAAAACGCAACAGCAGCAGGTCTTACAGCGTTGGAAATGAAGACAGGTCAAATGTACGCGTTCCAAGCCAAATCAATCGTGATGGCAACGGGAGGACACGAACGCATCTACGAGTTCACAACTTTTTCACACACGACAACAGGCGACGGAATGGCCATGGCCTACCGCGCAGGTGCAGCACTGGAAGACATGGAGTTCGTCCAGTTCCACCCAACAGGCATGGTTCCCTCAGGCGTGCTGATAACGGAGGGCGCACGAGGAGAAGGAGGCTACCTAATCAACGCCAACGGCGAACGCTTCATGAAAAAGTACGCACCTGAAAAAATGGAACTAGCGCCACGAGACGTGGTTTCACGAGCAGAACAAACAGAAATACTGGAAGGAAGAGGCTTGCAAGGACCCTACGGGCCCTACATAGCGATAGACCTTAGGCACCTGGGCGAAGAGAAAATAAACCTACGACTACCGCTCATCAGAGACGTCGCGATAAAACTCGGCGGAGTAGACCCCGTCAAGGAACCTATACCCATCAGGCCAGCGGCCCATTACTCGATGGGAGGAATCAAGGCCAACATAAAAACTGAGACACCCATTTCAGGTTTATACGCTTCAGGAGAATGCTCATGCCTGAGCCTACACGGGGCAAACAGACTGGGCACAAACTCCACAGCAGAATGCCTAGTCTTCGGCGCAGTATCAGGCGAACAAGCTGCCAAACACGCGTTAACCGCAGGCTTACATGAACTGCCGCAGGAAAAATTGGCGGCAGAAGAAAAACGAGTTTTTGACCAGATATTAGGAAGCGAAGGCTCCGAAAAAGTCCCGGACATCAGGGATGAAATGAGACGAATAATGAATGAGAAAGCATGGATATACAGAAGAGGAGACCAACTCGAAAGCGGCCTCAAAGAAATCAGACAGCTCAAACAAAGGTTCAAAAAGATGAAAGTTCAGGACAAGGGAAGACCATTCAACACTGGAATGCTGAACGCAATACAACTTGATTTCATGCTGGATCTAGCTGAAATCACCATGGTCTGCGCCCTCCCGCGGAACGAATCGCGCGGAGCACACTCCAGAACGGACTATCCAAAACGCGACGACCAGAACTGGCTCAAACACACACTCGCATACTACACCAAGGACGGGCCGAGACTCGAATACAGTCCAGTAACGATAACCAGATGGCCGCCAGTGGCCAGAACCTACTAGGAGCGTGAAGTGACGTGAGCACCAAAGTTGAGAAAACTGTTGAATTCAACATAAGTCGATTTGACCCAGAACAGAAAAGGCATTACGTCTCAACGTTCAAAGTTCCCATTCGCAAAGGAACAACTCTTCTCGACGCCTTGCTTTACATCAAAGATCAATTTGACGATTCACTCACTTTTAGACAGTCGTGCAGGATGGGTATCTGCGGAGACTGCGCAATAAACGTTAACGGCAAGCCGATGCTGGCCTGTTACACACAGGTGCTTGACCTCGTAGCAGACTCTCTGACCGTTCAACCTCTCTCAAACGCTTCTGTGATAAAAGATCTGGTCGTCGACATGCAACCTTTCTTCGAAACCTACAAGAGAATCAACCCACTCCTGATTAAACCTGAAGAAGAGTTCAAGAAGCCTAATGAATTCCCCCAGAGCCAGGCGGATCTCAAGAAATACTGGGACCTAACACTCTGCATCAAATGCTCTATCTGCAACTCAGCCTGTCCGGCAGCGATAGATGAGAAGTTTCTCGGACCCTCAGCGTTGACGGCTACCTATCGATTCGTAACAGATTCGAGGGATCAAGGGCTGGATCAACGGTTGAAACCAATGGCTGATAACGTTTGGCTCTGCACCCAATGTAACTCGTGCACGATGTTCTGCCCCAAAAAACTAGCCTGCGCAAACGCCATAGTCGACGACCATAGCCTCTTGGTCGAAGCTGGAGACATCCCAAGAACCGTCAAAGACGTGCTCGAAAGCGTGTACAAATACCACAACCCCATGGGGACACCACAGGCAAAAAGGATGGATTGGGCAAAAGATCTGAACGTCAAAACGTTTCCAACAACAACAAAGGCCGATATCCTGTTCTTCACCTGCTGCTCAAACACTTACGATATGAGAAACCAAGAAGCCGCAAGAACCATGGCCTCCATATTCGATCACATGCAACTCTCCTTTGCAACGTTAGGCACTGAAGAATGGTGCTGCGGAGACCACATGCTGAGGCTCGGGGAAAAAGGCCTGTTCGAAGAACTTGCCGAGCACAACATTTCAATGTTCAAGAAATTCGATGCACAGAAAATTGTAACGTTATCGCCACACTGCTACAACACCTTCAAGAATGACAAGCCTTACAGCGATGCCGGCCTGAACGTGCAACATTACACTCAATTCCTGGCAGAGGCCGTTGAAAAAGGAAGCATCAAACTCTCCAAACCCATAAACAAGAGAATCGCCTACCACGACCCCTGCTTCTTGGGCAAACGCAACGAAGTGTTTGACGCGCCACGGAAGATCCTAGAGTCGATGAAAGGCGTAGAACTTGTCGAAATGAGAAGGACACGACAGAGCAGCTTCTGCTGCGGCGGAGGAGCTGGAAGAGTGTGGACAGAAGACGCCTTGCCCGAAAAGAGACCCAGCACAAACCGACTCCAAGAAGCACTTAGCCTCAACGTCGACACAGTTGCCGTGGCCTGTCCGTACTGCGTAACCACTCTAGAAGACGCGGTAAAAGTGCTAGACGTTGAAAACAAGGTTTCGGTAAAAGACATTCTAGAACTCGTTAAAGAAGCACTGTAAACCTAAAAGAATGCCTCTATCCTCTCACTCTTTCCATATATATCCACCGTCAGAACGTCGATTCATCTTCGTCCAAAACCCAAATTTTGAAACGATAAATTAATATCAACCCTGCACGTTCGTTTAGAACCAGCATGGTGCAGAGGGAACAGTATTGTTTGGTTATGCAGGGCGTGTACTCTATGTTGATTTAACAACCGGAAAAACTCACACAGAACCTCTTAACGAAGAGTATGCCAAAAAATACATCGGGGGAATGGGCTTAGGCATGCGACTTTGGCTAGACAATTCCAAGCCCAAGATAGACCCGTTCGACCCAGAAAACCCACTGGTCGTCGCGAATGGCCCCATATCGGGTACGATGTGGCCTACAGGCGGAAATGGACATGCGTTTGTTTCCAAGTCCCCGCAGACCTTTGGGATAGGCGAGGCCAAGGCTCACGGCACTTTTGGAACAGAATTGAAAAGAGCAGGATATGATGCTGTCGTCTTCAAGGGCAAGGCCGAAAAGCCAGTCTACGCCTGGATTGATGATGATTCAGTTCAGCTTTTGGATGCTTCAGGCTTGATGGGAAAATCGCCCGGCGAGACTGAAGATGCCATAAGGGAGGAGCTGGGTGACTACTACATCCGAGTTGCATCAATAGGCGTCGCAGGCGAAAAGCTTGCCCGAATGGCTTGCATTATCAATGACAAGACCAGGGCGGCTGGAAGAACCGGCTTAGGCGCAGTTATGGGTTCAAAAAACCTAAAAGCGATTGCCGTGCGCGGAACACACGACGTCACGGTTGCCAAACTGGATGAGTTCATGGAGTATGTGAAGGAATTTCATGAAAGAATGAAAGGTCCTGCCACGCAGAAGTACAGAACTCTCGGCACGCCAGAAAACGTCCTCGTTCACAATTCACTGTCTTGCATGCCCACAAGAAACTTCAATAACTCAAGGTTTGAAGGTGCGGAGAAGATCAGCGGCGAATGTTTGAATGAGAAGTATGTCGCAAAAATCATCGGATGTAGTTCTTGCGCGATGCGATGTGAGCACATGTGCGTGGTTCCGGAGGGACCATACAAAAACACGATGACACGCATGGAATATGAAACGCTTTGGGCGCTCGGTCCCTTCTGCGGGGTTGATAGACTCGACGCAATAGTAAAGGGAATGGCACTAACGAACTATTACGGTGTGGATTCAATCAGCGCCGGCGTAACCATCGGTTTTGCAATGGACTGCTATGAGAGAGGCATACTAACTCAGAAAGAACTCGACGGCATAGACGCAAAGTTTGGCAACGCTGAAGCAATGGTTCAACTGGTTGAAAAAATCGGCAAGCGCGAAGGCGTCGGCGATTTACTGGCGGATGGAGCGAAATTTGCAGCTGATCGCATAGGCAAAGATTCCTACAAGTTGGCAGCAACAATAAAAGGAGTTGAAACAACAGGCTATGACCTGAGATGCCTTAAGACAGCAGCGTTAGGTTTTGCCGTCTCTTTCCGCGGAGCTGACCACAACAGACATGGAGCCTACGCGTTTGACGTGAAGGGCAAAGTCAACAGGCTTATAGCTGAAAAGGGCAGAGGCAAGCTTGTCAGGGACATGCAAGACGTTTACAACGTCATAGACTCATTTATCGTCTGCAAGTTTTCGAGAGGCACGTACTACAAAGAACTGCCAGACATGGCGAAGCTCTACACTCTGGTGACTGGATTCGACATGACACCTGAAGAACTGAAGAAAGCAGGCGAAAGAATAGAAAACCTTGCAAAGCTCATCAACCTCAGAGAAGGCTTGGGCAGAAAAGACGACACGCTGCCGTACAAGGTGATGCACGACCCAATCCCAGACGAAGGCCCATCCAAGGGAGCCATGGTAACACAGCAAGAACTAGACCTGCTTCTAGACGACTATTACGAATCAAGAGGCTGGACAAAAGAAGGAGTTCCCACAGTGGAGAAGCTCAAGGAGTTAGGCATGGATGACCTGATTCACATCATCCACAAGTAATGGAGGAAAAAAAATGGTGAAGATTCATGAAAGAAAATTTGTATCCGCAGACCCTGACAAATGCGTAGGATGCCAAGTGTGCGAATACATTTGCTCCTTGACCAAGGAAAAAGCATTCAACCCTCTAAAATCCCGTATAAGAGTGGTCAGAATAAACCAGCTGATAAACCTGGCCGTAACGTGCAGGCTGTGCGAAGACCCACCATGCGTCGCCGCCTGCCCAAGAAAAAGCCTAACCCAGTCTGAAGAAACTGGACTGATAAGCGTGGATAAAGACAAGTGCAACGGCTGCGGATGGTGCATTGAAGCGTGCGACTACGGGGCAATCATGCTGCACCCTGACAACAAGGTTGTCTACGTCTGTGACTTGTGCAAAGAGAAAGGAGAACCGCAATGCGTCAAGTGGTGTCCAGAAGAAGCCCTCGAAGTGACCACGAGCGACGTCTTGGCGCAAAAAGCAAGAATAACAGCGGTCAAGAAGCTGTTCCAAGAAGCTGTCAAAGAAACCCAGAAAACCTAACCTTTTTCCCAGCACCGCTCTAACATAATTTTTCATGGCCCGCGCAGTTCATCAGTGATGCGGGTTATGGATGTTCTTCTAACGGTTTTAATGCGAGCACGCGCTGTAGTTCCGGTAGTTTAAAGGAAAAAGGATGGGACAGGGGTTGTGACAGCTCATCGCGTTTATTCGAGTACGAATATGTTTCTCTTGCGGCACATGTCTTTGAGTATTCTCGGCCAAACGGTAACGCTGACCTCGCCTAGGTGTGCCTTCTTGAGTATTGCCATTTGCGTGCGGGACTGACCGATCCCTCCGCCTATGCTAAGCGGAATCTCGTTTTTAATTATGCCCTGGTGGTACGGGTACTTGAGAAAGTCAAGCTGACCCGACATCTCTAGTTGCTTCTTAAGTGTTTCCGCGTTGACTCGGATGCCCATTGATGTCAATTCGTGGCGTCGCTTCGTCACAGGGTTCCAGATGAGAATGTCTCCGTTGAGACCGTGCATCGGTTTTCCGTCCTTGGACTTCGTCTCGGTTACCCAGTCATCATAGTCCGCCGCCCTCATTTCATGGGGGTAGCCGTCTCTGAGGGGCCAACCGATTCCGTAAATGAAAATCCCCGGGTACTCCTGCAGAATCCTCGTCTCGCGCTGCTTGCGAGGCAGGTCGGGGTACTTGTCAAGGAGGTCCTCGGCATGCAGGAAAGTGAGCTTGTCAGGCAAGTCTGGATACTTGTCCGTTTTCAATTGAGGATAGAGTTTCTGCACGTGCTTCTCGGCGCCCTTGATGACCTTCCAGATTTTCTCCACGGTCTCGGTGAGGTACTTGAGGTTACGCTCCTTCTCAGTTATCGCCTTTTCCCAGTCCCACTGGTCAACGTAGGCGCTATGGTCATGGTCGAGGAAGTAGTCCTTGCGCACGGCACGCATGTCAGTGCACAGGCCTTCGCCAGGCTTCATCCCGAACTCTTTCAGGGCCAGCCGCTTCCACTTGGTCGCAGCCTGGACGATTTGAGCGTCGACTGGATGCTTGTCATAGTCGTTTGAAATGTGGAATTGAATGGGTGTACGCGAGCCATCACGATCCAAAAGGTCGTTGACGCCGCTCAGGACGTCCACGATGAGGGGAACCTGCACCATTATCAGATTGAGCTCTTTGCACAGGTTTTCCTCGATGTAGCTTTTCACCGCAAATATCGCTTTCTGCGTCTCTTTCGGGTCTAAAATAGAGTGGTAGTCTTTCGGCAGAATCTTCTCCAGCTCATCGTAGCTGCCGATACCTGGACCAGCAAGATCCGCTTTCTTGTCCGACATGAATATCACACACCGAATCGGATACTCGGCCCAACAATATAAGTTTTCACCAAAGACCGCTTGAGAATCCAACATTGCCCGCGCAGTCGTAACAATCAGACGCTAACGAGGCTAAGGCAACTATTCTGGAAGAAGTCCAAGCAATGTCTGGACGATTTCCTTCACGGATGCTTCAACACAGGGAGTCAGACCCTCTCCAAAATCACTCTTCTCGGGTTCCACCAGCAACAGGGCAATTCTCGCTTGGGTTGTCTCCCTAACATGCTCACAGAATATCCGCAGTGGAAGCATGTGTGTCGAAAAGGCAGGAGACATTGTCAACAGCTCAGGTTCAACAAGCTTGTAACCGCCAGGCTTTAAGCCCAGAAGCGCAGCGTCTATCAGAAGAACGTGCGTTGGACTGAAATCTACGATTTGAGGCACGGAATCTTCAGGAACCGTTTCGCATTCTATGAGGTGTACCCTATCAGAAACCTTTCCCTGCAAGTCTTGGACCACTCTCACTCCAACATAGTCGTCCATGCGAATGGTGTTTCCAACGCCGGCCAGAACGACTCTTTCAGCGTTTGAAAGCCACTTTCCAAGCTCCTTCCGAACACTGAATCTTGGGTTAACCACTAGAAATCGCCAACAGAACACAATCAGAGGAAAAAGGAAAAAGAGTTTATCTCTCTAGTTTCTGAACGAGTTTCCTGTTTGCGTCGTAGATTGCCACGGTTAAGGGCATTTGTCCTACGGCGAAATGTGTGGCGCATCCGAAGCAGGGATCGTATGCTCTGAAGGCCATTTCGACCATGTTGAGTATGCCTTGGTTCACTTTTCCGTCGTGTATGAGACCTTTTGCCGCGTCGCGGATGGACATGCAGATTGCTGGGTAGTTGTTGGTTGTCGCTACAATCATGTTGACATCCTTGATAAGCGCGTCCTTGTCCAGCACGTAATGGTGATACAGTGTGCCCCTTGCTGCCTCGACGACTCCTACGCCCTCGCCGGGCTCGCCCGGCTTGTTCCGCACGTTCGTGCTCGTTATCTCAGGGTCTCTTACGAGCTCAAGCGCCCGTTCAGTCGCGTAGAGTAGCTCAATCAGTCTTGCCCAGTGGAATGCCAGAGTGCCGTGTACCGGTTTTCCGCCTAGTGTCTTGTACATTACTTCGTACTCTTCCTGTGCAAGCGGTGTTGCCATGCCGTCTGAAGCGTTGAGTCTTCCAAGCGGACCCACACGGTAGACTCCGCTGTCCGGACCGTAAACTAGGCCTTTCCATCCTACCTTCTTGAGGAACGGGAACTTTGAGTAGGTCCACTCTTCCACGTGTTCGCCGATCTGTGTCAGGTAGTCTTTTGGTTCAAACTTGAGGAATTCGCCGCCGCTGGGATAGACGACTCTGATTTTACCGTCGTAAAAGTTGACTTTGTTGTGCTCATCGACCAGGCCCATATAGTACGTGTTCATCGTGTACGCGTCGCTCTTGATCATGTCAACGTACTTCGGGTTTCCCAGAACAATGTCATGAAATATTTTCAGGGTGAATTTTGCAAACTCCAAGGACGATGCTGCCATCATCTCGATTTCTTGTCTGTTCTCTTCGCTCAGCGGCTTCGAGATGCCTCCGGGCAACCCGCACACGGGATGCGTCGCTTTTCCGCCCAGAATCGCCGTTATCCTTTGGCCGTAGGCTCGGTGCTTGATGACCTCCTTGGCCACATCCATCCCAGCCTTCTCAATGACTCCCAGTATGTTTCTTTTCTCAGGCGGAGCGTCAGGTCCAACGATGAAGTCCGGTCCACCCAGATAGTAGAAGTGCAGTATGTGGTCATAGATGATGTATCCAGCGTACATGAGTTCTCTGAGCTTTTTAGCTGCTGATGGAGGGTCAACGTTGAACGCTGCGTCCAAGGCTTTTGTGGCAGCGAAATGGTGGGCGACGGGGCAGACTCCGCAGATTCTGGTCGTGAGAATCGGCATGAGTTCAGCTCTTCTGCCGACGCAGAACTGTTCGAACCCCCTGAGTTCAGGTATCTTGAGGTAGGCGTTTTCAACTTCGCCCTCGTTGTTCAGGAATATCGAAACGTTGCCGTGTCCTTCCAGTCTTGTTATTGGATCTATGACGATTTCCTTCATTGTTCCATCACTTTCCTCCTGAGGATTGATGATGGTAAAGAGTACATGTAGAACGTTCCAAGAGGATCCTTGATCTGGTCCATCAGGTTGTCAACATCCTCCTGGGTGTAATGCTCCGTCTCGCCTTCCAGCCCTAGTATTGAAGCTAACGCGCTCATCATTGCTGCTCCTTGCTCCGGCGAGTTGGGACATGGTCCACCGCATCCTGTGCAGGGCATGTCAACCGTGAGGCATTGAGCCCCGCAGCCGCTGCGAGTCGCTGGTCCCATGCATATTATGCCCTGTTCGAGCAGACACTTCTCCGGTTCTGGGATCTTTTCATGAACACGGTATATCTTGGAGATTTTCTTGTTATCCTTCTTTCGTGGGCATTCGTCGCAGACAGATTTCAACGGTGCAAGCACTGAACCCTTTGGCGGCAGCTGGTTGTTCGCGATGGCATCCACGGCAGTCGCTATGAGTTTGACTGGAGGTGGGCAACCGGGCAGGTAGTAGTCTACGTCAACGGTCTGATCCAGGGTTTTTACTGTGTTGTAGAACTCTGGAAGCTTCAATGTGCCTTCTTTTGCTTCGGTCGTGGTTTTGGGAACGATTCTTTTTGGGTTAGCGATGGACTTGCTTTCCAGATAGACTTTGTCAAAGATTTCTTTGCGGTCATGGAGATTTGCTAGGCCTGGTATGCACCCTTCTTGGGCGCACGAGCCGAACGCCACGAGCGTCTTGGATTTTTGTCTCAGGAGCTTGGCCATGTGTTCCTGTTCCCCGGTCCTGATTGACCCGTTGAAGAAGCATATGTCTATGTACTTGTCGGGCATGGCTTCAACGTCTTTGTATTTGACGTCTATAGCAACAGGCCAGAACACTATGTCCGCGATTTTCACTACGTCCAGTATTTTCTCGTTTATGTCCAGCACTGCGATTTCGCATCCGCCGCAGCTTGCAGCCCAGTAGAAACCCAGTTTCAGTTTTTCGCCCATTTACTTTCCACCTTCACACACTTGTCCCAATATTTTTGAACAGTCAACGCGAAGTTCATTGAAAGCCAGTTCTTCAGGCGACATTCCCATTGCCAAACCCAGCAGTTGGGGGTAATGCAGGATTGGAATACCGTAAACCTCGTTGAACATTTTTTCTATGCGCAACTCGTTCGTGTCGTACATGATGTGGCAGAACGGGCATATTGTTATCATCGCCTGCGCATCCACAGTCTTGATGTGGTTCAGCTTGTCCCTTGCCAGCTGCAGAGCGATCTTATCGTTCACGCCAACGCTTGGAGCACCGCAGCATTCTGTCTCATCCAGGTAATCCAAACACGTTGCCCCAGTCGCTTCAATCAAGGTCTTGAGCGTTTTCGGATCCTCAGGATCATCAAAACCGATATATTCCTTAGGCCTCAAAATGTGGCAACCGTTGTGTTCAGCGACTTTCACGTTTGTAAGCGGCCTGACGACCATTTCTTTTATCTTCTCCAACCCTACGTCTTCAACCAGCACCTGCAACAAGTGCTTTGCCGTAACCGTTCCCTTGAACTCCAGTCCGGCTTCCTTCAAACGCCCGTTTATCTCTTCACACATGTGCTTATCTTCTTTCAACATCTTGCTGACTTTCTTCAAAGTCCCAGCACAGCCTGGGCACAAGGCCACGACATCCAATCCCTTCTGCTCCGCTATGGCAAGATTTCTGGCTGCCAGAATGAGCATCGTTTCGTGGCTCACAGGATCTAACGGAAGCCCGCAACAGTTGAACTCGGGCATCTCAACTATTTCCACGCCGAGTCTCTGCAGGATTTTGCGCGCCGAGATCTCGTACGCAACTACACGGTAGGGAATTGCGCATCCCAGAAACAGGAGATACTTGTGTTCGGCCATTCTAGCCTCCCTTCTTTTCGACGCACTTAAGAAACCCTATTTCCCGAAGCGTTTTGCCTATGCTTCCAGGGTTGCCCTTCGGTAGCGGCGGCAGGCCCAGGGTTTCTCTCTTCTTTAGCCTTAACTCGGGAATTCGGTAAGCGTAGCCTGACTCAAGTATGCTTGATGCTTCCTCTTTGAACATTTGAGGAACGATGCCCTTCTCAGCTGCCAAGTTTCTCAGAACACGTATGACACTGGCCACTTCAACATCTTGTGGACACCGGTCTGTGCACGTGAAGCAGGCTGCGCAAAGCCACAGTGTGTCGCTGTTCAGCACTCTGTCTCTGAGTCCGAGCTGCGTCATTCGGATTATCTGTCTCGGCCTGTAGGTTTCGCTGAACCGTGCAACTGGACAGTCTGACGTGCATGTTCCACACTGGAAACAGCGCATCACTTTTTCTCCGCCGTGCATCTTTGAAATTTCGTACTTGAATTTAGGATCCATTTCTGAAGCTTTTATGGGCTTTTCAGCTGTTTCCGTCATTGGGCTTCAGCTTCCATGGCTTTCACCTGGCTTGGACCAAGCTTCTTCAAGTCTTCCACCATGCTTCTGACCACAGCGGCCCATTTGTCCCCTTCACTTGCTGAAATCCATTCTAGCCGCAGACGTTCGGGTTCTATTCCGAAGTCTTTCAGGACTCTCTTCAGCAGGTTTATTCTTCTCATGGCCTTGAAGTTTCCGCTGATGTAATGACAATCTGACGGTAAGTGGCAGCCTGCGACTAGCACCCCGTCCGCGCCGTCTTTGAATGCTTCTAGCACGAACGCTGGGTCTATTCTGCCGCTGCACATCACGCGTATGATTCTGATGTTTGGGGGGTACTGGATTCTGCTTACACCCGCCAAGTCTGCTCCTGCGTAGCTGCACCAGTTGCACAGAAAACCGATTATTTTCGGTTCAAACCCGTCGTTCTTGCTCATCATTCTGCCTCCACTAAGGCTGCTTTGACTTGAGCAAGTATTTCCTGCGTGGTAAAGTGTCCCATCGTGATAGCATTTGTTGGACAGGCCGTACCGCATGCGCCGCAGCCCTTGCACAGGGCTTCAATCACGTGTGCGATTGGTTTTCCATCCTTGTCCTTCATTTCGACTGCACCGTATGGGCATAGATACTCACAGATTCTGCAGGCACTACATAAATCTTCGTCAACGTTTGCGATGATTCCTTCCATCTCGAGCGTGTTTTTGGAGAGTATTGTTGCGGCCCTCGAAGCAGCTGCACACGCTTGCGCGATGCTTTCTTCGACGTACTTTGGCGAGTGAGCCATTCCACACAGGAAAACGCCGTCGGTTGCGAAATCCACTGGACGGAGTTTCATGTGTGCTTCCAGGAAGGAGCCATCCTTTGTCAGTGGCACCTTGAGCAGTTCGGCTATATGCTTGTTCTCAGGGTTCGGAATCGTTGCCGCGCTCAAGACTACGAGGTCAGGCTCGATTTCGAGTTGTTGCTTCAGCACGGGTTCCCAGAAAGCCATTTTGAGTTTGTTTCCCTCCTTGGTGAGTTCCGGCTTGCGTTCATCGTCATAGTTTATGAACGTGACCCCTTTCATTGCAGCGTCACGGTAGTAGTCTTCCTTGAACCCGTAGGATCTGATGTCCTTGAACAACACGTACACTTCGGTCTGTGGGCTTACTTCCTTGATTTTCAAAGCGTTCTTGATGGCTTGTCCACAGCATATTCTTGAGCAGTTGGGTCGCTCTTTTGTTCTTGCGCCGATACATTGGACCATGACCACGTTTTTGGCGTTGAATTCTCCTTTGGCAAGGTCTTCTTCCAGCTCATGCTGTGTCACGACCCTCGGGTCTTTGTCATAGAAGTACTCGGTGGGTCTGTATTCCACCGCACCAGTGGCGACTACCACTATGCCGTGCTGAATTTCCTTTTCGCTACCGTTCTGCTGGTGGATTTTTGACTTGAAGTTTCCCACGAAACCGTAGACGTCGGCAACTTCTGCTCCCGTGTAGACGTGTATCTTGTCATTCTTCATGACTTCGTTGACGATGTCATTTACTTTTTCTTTCGGGTCGCTTTTCTCTCCAAGTAGATAGTACATTGTGCGAAGATGACCGCCCAATTCCTTTTCTTTTTCAACCAAATGCACTTCGAACCCTTGTTTTGCAAGCTCCAGAGCTGCCGTCATGCCGGAGACGCCGCCTCCTATGATGAGACCGACCTGGGTGACGTTTATCACCGGTTTCTTCAAGGGTTTCAACAGTGCTGCTTTGGCAACTATTGACCTGACGAGGTCTTTGGCTTTTTCCGTGGCCTCTTTCGGTTCGTGCATGTGCACCCAGCTGCACTGGTCTCGAATGTTCGTCATCTCGAACAGGTACGGGTTCAATCCGGCTTCTTGGACTGTTTCTTTGAAGAGCGGTTCGTGCGTCCTCGGCGTGCACGAAGCAACTATGACGCGGTTCAGTTTGTTCTGCTGGATTTCTTCGCGTATGAGCTTCTGTGTGTCCTGTGAGCAAGTGTAAACGTTTGCCTCTGCGTAGACCACATTTGGCAGGGTCTTCGCGTACTCCACAACTTGTGGTACGTTTACGACTCCGCCGATGTTGATTCCGCAGTGGCAGACGAAGACTCCGATGCGAGGCTCTTCTTTGCTCACGTCTCTTTCAGCAGGATACTCTCTGGCTACAACCTGTGTTCCTCTTGCGTCTGCGATTATTCCCATGGCTCTTGCTGCTGCGCCGCTTGCTTGGGCTACGCTTTCAGGTATGTCTTTCGGTGCTGAGAAGGCGCCGCAGACGAAGATGCCCGGTTTAGAAGTGTCCATCGGAGAGAAGGTTTGTGTTTCGCAGAAGTTGTACTTGTTGAGCTTGATTCCCAGGTTTTTGGCCAGTTCTTCAACGCCCTTCGGGGGTTGCATTCCTATTGCCAGCACAACCATGTCGAACTCTTCCGTCTTTGGGTTTTCGTCTTGGACGTAATGGACGAAGAGGTTGCCCGTCAACGGGTCTTCAGTTACTCCGGCGACGCGTGATCTCGTGAATCTTATGCCGTACTCTTCTTCGGCGCGGTTGCGGTAGGCGTCGAACTCTTTTCCGTACGAACGCATGTCCATGTAGAAGATTGACGCGTCCATTTGGATGGGTGTGTGCTCTTTTGCTATGACGGCTTCTTTAATGCCGTACATGCAGCACGCCGCGGAACAGTAGTTGTTTCCGAGCTGGTAGTCTCTTGAGCCGACGCATTGGATAAAGGCTACCCTTTTCGGTATTTCACCGTCTGAAGGTCTTATGACGAGTCCGCCGTACGGGCCGGAGGCGCTCAGGATGCGTTCGAATTCGATGCTTGTGACGACGTTTTGGAAGCGTCCGTAGCCGTACTCGCTTTTGAGCCTTGCGTCGAAGGGTTCGAATCCTGGAGCGAGGATTATTGAGCCAACTTTCAGGGTTGTTTCGGTCTCTTTCTGGTCGTACTCGATTGCTCTTGCTTTGCAGATTTCGTAGCAGGTTCCGCATCCTATGCATTTTTCGCGGTCAATCTTGTATTTCAGTGGGACTGCCTGTGGATACTCCACGTAGACTGCGCCTCTGTTCGCTAGGCCTTCGTTAAACATGTCAACGGCTTCGATTGGGCACTTCTGCGCGCAGATGCCGCAGCCGTTGCACTTGTCTTCGATTATGTAGCGGCTGTTTCTTCGAATCTTCACTTCGAAGTTTCCAGCTTCACCGTTCAATCCCGTGATGTCCGCGTTCGTCAGAATCGTGATGTTCGGGTGCCTTCCAGTTGCAACAAGCTTGGGTGACAGGATGCACATTGAACAGTCGTTTGTTGGAAATGTTTTGTCGAGCTGAGCCATCACTCCGCCTATGCTTGGTCCTTTGTCAACAAGGTACACTTTGAATCCGGAGTCGGCTAGGTCCAAGGATGCTTGTATGCCAGCGACTCCTCCGCCGACCACCATTACTGCTCCGATTTTTTGGTTTTTCATTTTATTCAACCTCCAAAGCCTTGTAGAGAGGTGTCGTTCCCTCGATGCTGTCAAGAGCTATCATGTTTTTTCTGCGCATGTTCACTATCTGTTTGAGAACCGCCGCTGGCTTCATTTCGGTTACTTCTGCCAAGGCCTTGACTGAAAGCGGCTTGGTTTTTGTGAGAAGGTGAATCTTGTACCTGATGAATTCGTCTTCAACAACGTCATCCATCAATGTGTCGAATTCTTCAGGTGTGAGTTTGTCACCGTAAACGTTCACGCCTTCGGTGAGTTCCTTCTCTCTGCCAAGCAAGACTCTCAGGCGAAACTGGCCGGCAGCGTTCTTGGCAGCTAGGAGATTCACAATAGGCATGGATTCGCGCTTTGCATTTTTCAGCTGGGAAGCTCCTAGTTTCTCTATTTCCTTGGAGAACTCTTTCGCTGAGCGCGTGAAACTCGTTTCTTCCAAGGGCGAGTACCAGAGCAGGCTTAGGCGTTCAGGTTCCAAGCCTGTCAATGCCAACAGCTTCTTCAGCATTTTTACGGCGCGTTCTGCTTGCAGGTTACCTTCAACGAAGTGGCAGTCTGGCGGTTTGCATCCTGCCAGCATCACGGCATCGGCGCCTTTCTCGAATATTTCGAGAACAACGGTCGGGTCTATTTCTCCGATGCAGTTTACGCGTGCCACGTTAATGTTGGATGGTACTGGGTTTTCGCTCCTGCAGAAGGCGAAGTTGCACATCAAACAAACAATTCTGGGTTCTTTGTCCGTCATTCTCATCTACTCCTTTGGGGTTGGTATGGCAAAGTTTAGTATGTGCTCGTTGGTTATTTTCTTCATCGTTATCGCCCTTACTGGGCATCTTGCTGCACAGAGTCCACATCCCTTGCACAGATCCTCGTTTATTCGTGCGATGTTGTTCTCGTCCTTTTCAGCTGCTCCGAATGGACAGACGATGGCGCACACGTTGCAGCCTATACAGAGAGCCTCGTCGACGGCGGCCTTGTCGCCCTCGCATAGATCTGTGGTTCCGAGGCATTCTGCGCAAGGTCCGCAGCCTAAGCAACGGCAAGCTTCAAACTTGGCGTCTCTCTCCAGTTTTTCCACGTAGTCTTGCACCTCTTCGAAAGCGGTATGGGATTTCTCTGAGAGAGGGTTGTACCGACGTTCTTTCTTCTTTATCTGTTTCGGGTTTTTGGCCCATGTTGTTTCTTCGATGTTTTCTTCTCTTCCCTTGTGGATGTCTTGTCCGCTCAGGTGTAGGTGAATTGATGCGGCTGCTCGTTTTCCCTGTCCCACGGCTTCGATTATGCTTGCGGGTCCAGTGGCTATGTCGCCGCCTGCGAAGACTCCTGGAATTTTGGTCTCGAGTGTTAATGGGTCTGTCGTTATCGTTGGAATCTTTGCTTTCTCATCCTGCAGGGGCTTCGGGATGCACTTACTTTCTGCTAGCTGGCCCAGGGCGGGGATGACCATGTCCACTTCGTACTTGTGCTCAGAACCGGGCATCGGCACTGGACGCCTCCTGCCGCTTTCGTCAGGCTCACCCAGCTTCATTCGCAAACATTCGAGGGCCACGACTTTGCCGTTTTCGCCGATAATCTGTTTTGGTGCGACTAGAATCTCTATTTTGACGCCGTCCTTTTCGGCTTCTTCCACTTCGCTCGGTAAGGCGGGCATTTCCTCTCGGGAACGTCTGTACAGAAGGGTGACTTCTCTTGCACCCAATCTTTTGGCTGTTCTGGCAGCGTCAATTGCGCTGTTCCCACCGCCGACCACAGCTACTCTCTGTCCGACTTCCACTTTTTTTCCAAGGGCTATGTCTCTTAGGAAGTCAACGGCGTTCACGACGCCCTTCAGGTCTTCACCCGGAACGCTAAGCATCATTCCTTGCTGGGTGCCGATAGCCAGAAAAATAGCCTTGCAACCTTCCTCCTGCAGGCTCTCAAGCGTGATGTCCTTTCCAAATTCAACGCCTGTTCTGATTTCCACGCCCAGGTCTTTGATGTAGTTTGCTTCGTTTTCCACGACGAATTTCTCAAGGCGGAAATCAGGTATACAGTAGCGCATCATGCCTCCAAGCTCGGCCATGCGTTCATAAACTGTCACGGGGTAACCGAGTTTTGCGAGTTCGTATGCCGCGGTTAGGCCTGCGGGACCCGCTCCGATTATCGCGACTTTCTCTGCGTGTCTCTTGGGTATGGGTTTGGGTTTGACCTTTCTCTGTTGGCGTTCGATGTCGGCGACGAACTTCTTCAATGCGCGTATGGCTACAGCCTGGTCCACATCAGTTCTTGCGCATGCGTCCTCACATGGACTGAAGCACACTCTTCCGCAGATTGCTGGGAAGGGCATGTCGTTTCGAATGATGTCAACTGCTTCCTTGTACTTTCCTCTTTGAATTAGAGACACGTATGCTTGAACGTTAACGTGTGCTGGACATGCAAATCGGCATGGCGGGAGCTTTCTTTTCACGGTTGTCACAGTCTCAGTCGTCATTCTCGAACCTCGCTTCACTCATCAAGTATTGTTTCCAAAGCGAACTTATTAAATCGCCTAAGCCACCCTTGGCATATGGGTGGCATAAATCGAGATCGCAGGCTTGATACGTCGTATTAGAATCTTGTTTATTCACGTGATCTTTCCTCCAGTTTGTCAACCCATTTGTTGTATTCGCGCGCGCCCATCAGGCTGTCAAGCTCCTGCTTCATGGTCAAGGAGTTGTTCGGTTTGATTTCCGCGATCCATCCTTGTCCGTATGGGTCTTCGTTGACCATGGTGGGTTTTTCTCTGAGTTTTTCGTTGATTTTGGCTATTTGGCCGCTGACTGGTGAGTAGAGGTCAAACAGCAGCATCCATGTTTCGGCGACTCCGAACGGTTCCATCTTGTTAAGTTCTTTTCCAACTGGCTCTGTGCGAACTTGAGCCAGACCTCTCAGTCGCTTCTGTGCATAGTCAGATATGCCGACGCGTACGTTTCCCTCTGTTGTCGTTTGAGCCCAGGTGTGTTTCGGCGTGTATAGCAATTGGTCGGGTGCGGAAGGCGTTTCCTGAGTCTTGCCCGTTGAGAATCCTTCTGCGCGCGTGAGTTCCTCCAGACGTAGGCGGATAGCCTCTGAAACAAATTCCGATATGCTTCGGTAACGGCCTGTTTTGATGATCTTTTCGATTTCTTTTATGAGCTCCTGTCTGATGCTAATCGTCTTCCACTCAGACATTCACAGGCCTTCTTTCCCTCGGTTTTGAGTTAGATGTGCTTCAAGTTTGAGTTATTTAGAGTTTTCCTTGACCGTCTAGGAAATAATCCATTGCCTGAACATAAATCAAAACAAGTGGACTGGGCGCTTCCAATCCAGAATGCGGGTCAAAACTGGCCCGATTCTCTCGGATGCTTCGAAAGCCTCGCCAGTTGGGTCTCATTAGAACCACTGAAGGAGGTAGGTTAACTCGGCATCGCTTCTGCTTCTTTCTGTTCTTTTGGTTCCAATTGCGTTCGTATCTGGTTCGAGGCCTGTTTTTCCTTGACCGTTTTTGGCTCTGCGCATCTAGCTTCTTCTTCTCTGATGCTGAGCATTCCTTTCACGGTTCCGTCATCCATGTATTTGACGGTGAAGCCCATTTTCTTCATGAGACCCATCGCCCTATAGTTGTCAGCAAGCATTATGGCATAGATCGTTTCGAGCTTCATGTCTGCGCAGATTTCAAGCACATAATCTACGAGTTTCGTGCCGAGTCCTAGACCTTGCCAAGGGTCGGCGACTATGAAGGCGATTTCACCTGTTCTTCCGTCAGGTTCTATGCTTACTCGGGCTACGCCGAGGATTCTTTTTCGTCCTTCTTCCGTCAGTTCGGCGACTATGGCTATTTCTCGGTCGTAGTCTATGTTGCAGTAGCGGACTCTGGTTTCGTGTGGTGTGTCCTTGAGTACCTGGAAGAACCTGTAGCGTATCGATTCTTCTGAGAAGTTCTGGAACATTTCCAGCCATAATGGTTCGTCTTCGGGCTTTATCGGCCTCAGTATGACCGTTCTCCCGTCTCTTAATCTCCACATGGTCTCGTATTTTGTCGGATACGGCGTGACGATGAGATGCTGGTGAGGCGCAGACTTTGCAAATACCTTTGAGGGGTCTATCACGATGCGCGCGTCGAAGACTAAGGCTTCTTTTTCATTTATGAAAAGCGGGTTGATGTCAACCTCTTTGAGCTGTGGAAAATCGACGAGCATTTGGCTGAAGCGCACCATTATTTCTTCCAGGAGTTTGATGTTGGCGGGAGGGAAATTTCGGTATCCTTTCAGAAGTTGAAACATCTTCGTTTCTTCCATCATTCTTCTGACAAGAGTCTGGTTCAGCGGTGGGATTCCTATTGCGAAGTCCTTAAACAGCTCAACTCCGACTCCTCCCATCCCGAAGAGTATGACCGGGCCGAAGAGTGGGTCGGCTTTCGCCCCGACGATTACCTCGTAGCCCTGCCTCTTTATCATGGGCTGAACGGTTACTCCCAGAATCTCAGCCTTCGGATCGTGTTCCTTTGCTTTCTGCGTTATTCGTTTGAACGCCTCTCGCGCTTCGGCCTCGCTTGTTATGTCGAGCACGACGCCGCCTACGTCGCTTTTGTGAGTTATTTGAGGAGACAGAACCTTCATCACGACCGGATAGCCCAGCTGCGAAGCCAGTTGAGCCGCTTCGTTTTCTGTTTGAGCAGTCTTTGTTTTCACAACTGGGAAGTTGTAGTACTCCAAGAATGTTTTGGCTTCGGCTTCGGTGAGTATTTCACGGTTCTCAGTCGCAACGTTTCTCAACACGGTCAAGAGTGGTCGTTTTGGCGGCACAACGTCTACTGGAAGTTCTTCTGGTGTTTCATAGAGCAATTCAAGGTTGCGCTTGTACTGGTACATGTATTGGTACGTCTTGATTGCCTGCTCGGGTGTGGAGTATGTTGGAATGTTGTTATCGATGAATATGCGGTTAGCTTCTTCCACTGCTCCGTAGCCCATGAAGGAAGTCAGTATTGTCTTGTTTTGATAAGTTCGGCTTCTTATCAGCTCTGCGAGACTTTTGGCCACTTCCACAGGTTCTACCACGGCTTGGGCAGTGTATATTATCACTATTCCATCCACATTGTCATCGTTAAGACAAGCCTCAACAACTGCCCTGTACCTGTCGGCCTTGGCGTCTCCGAGGATGTCAATCGGGTTTCCCCTGCTCCAGAAATGAGGCAGAATATTGTTGAGGACCTCCATCGTCTTGTCGCTGAGCTTCGCAAGTGTTCCTCCTTGAGCGATTAAGGCGTCGGTTGCCATTACGCCCGGCCCGCCGGCGTTGGTGATTATGGCAAGGTTGGGGCCTCTGGGTATAGGCTGCATGCCTAGCACTGCGGCACAGTTGAAAAGGTCCGCGATTTCTTCCACCCTAACCATGCCCGCCCGTTTGAACGCCTTGTCGTAGATCATGTCTTCGCCAGTTAGTGAACCTGTGTGCGATGCGGCTGCTTTCGCGCTTTCGCTGAACTTGCCGGCTTTCACCACGATTATCGGTTTTGTCCGGGCAAAGTGTCTTGCGGCGCTCATGAATTTTCTGGCGTCGGTGATTCCTTCGATGTACATGAGGATGCTCTTTGTCTTAGGGTCAGTGCCGAAATAGTCGATGAGGTCTCCGAAGTCCACGTCGATCATCGAGCCCAACGACACGAAGTTGCTGAACCCTATGTTTTCATGCATCGCCCAGTCAAGGATTGCTGAGCCCAAGGCGCCGCTCTGAGAGATGAACGCTATGTTTCCCGGCTTCGGCATCTTGCTGATGAACGTCGCGTTTAAGCGCATGATGGGGCGAATCACACCTAGACAGTTCGGTCCAACGATTCGCATGTTATATTTCTTCTTGATTTCGGTTATTCTCTCTTCCAGTGCTCTGCCTTCAGGCCCGATTTCTTTGAAGCCCGCTGAGATTACGATAATGCCGTTTATACCGGCTCTTCCACATTGTTCGAGGACATCGGGCACAGTTCTTGCCGGCGTGGCAATGATGGCAAGATCCACGGGTTCGGGAACCTGTTGAACGCTTGCATAAGCCTTCAAACCCAGAACCTCGGTTTTCTTGAGATTGACAGGAAAAACATGTCCTCCGAAGCCTGACTCTGTGAAATTCTTCATCAAAGCATAGCCGACTGAACCCTCTTCATCGCTTGCCCCAATGACCGCCACGCTTTTCGGGCTGAAAATCTTGTCAAGATTCAAGGTAACCAAGACCGTAACCTTCCTAGAGTAGGTGTTGAGCTGGATTAAGAAATTAGAGCTTTATTAAACAAGAAATACACCTGAGTATTGTACCTCATTATCCATCCACTGAAGAAGCTTATCGACAGGGCTAGATAAAAAGTTTAGGAAGCCTTGATACGTTTCTAGATGTGTAGAAAGTGCAGAACAGAAAAACGCTATAATTCTATCGCAACGTAGCATTTACCGTTTCGTAGATTATCGATTCTGTTGACATCAAAGCAAATGTAAAGACCAATTGGCTATAAGATTGACTCACTATTGAGGGGTCAAAAGTAAATGTAATATTGTACAGACTGTAAGGAGCCAATACGATGTTCTGAATATCGTATGTTGGAAAGCTTTGTATTATTGCGTTAGGGGGAGAGAAAATGGTAACTGTCCAGTATAGCAGGTGTGCCATTGCGTTGCCAACGTTAGAAACGTAAACGTTGAAGATAGTCTGGTTATTTCTTGGAAGGGTTAAAGTAGTGTTTATCAATTGGAAACTTCCGTTAGTGGAAGCTGTGCTTTTCCACTCATATCTTGGAACGACTTCCAACTCAAGTTGAACACGCTTGACTAAAGACTCATTCATTATGTCCAACTGTTCTTTATACATCGCAAGTTGTGGCGATTGGTAGACAAAATACACAATACTTGCTGTTCCTATTCCCGAAATAATACCTGCAAGCAATGAAATTATCACCGTCCAAACAAAAACACGTTTCTGGTTGGTATCCATCAACTCACCACTTCGTGTTATTATCCTCTAACGTTATTAAAGTTGCACTTTTTCCATGCATAATTTAAAAGACAGAAATCTTAAATCTGCACAGCAACAGAGAACAAACTAGAGGTTCAAAAATGAGTGAAAAAGACAGATTGCCAAATTTCATCCTCACTTTTGAGACTTCTGGTCTTCCTTACTTCTCTTTTGGAAAGTCTCCTGAATTTCCATTTGGATAGTTTTGTCTGGTTCCCATTTACCCTCTTTCTTAATGTCCATGGTGACAGATTGGTCTGGTTTCCATTCCGCTTTTTTCGGTTTTTGCTCTTTCTCTTCACTCATGCATTCTGCCTCAAGCCATCATGCTAACAAGGGGAATGGCAAAAGATAAGACTATCGCAATGGCCAATGTGATAAATTCTAGACGTATCCACTTTACCTTGTTTTGGTTTTCTCTAAAGTTATGCATTGTCATGTCAGAAGTTGTCGCGACATACGTTCTCAGCAACTCAGTTTCAGCTTTGTTCGCGTATTTTTCAATAAAAGCATCTGGCTCAATTGCTTTGTAATTCCCCAGTCCATAACCCAATAAACCGAAGAACACGGATAGCATGAAAAGAATTGCGGGCAAGAAAAGCAGAGGTTTGTAGTTGGGATTTGAGATAAATTGGGTAATCCCTGCAGAAACTGTTGCCAAGAGTCCAGCAAATCCTACTACACCGCTTGCCTTGGAATCAAGGTCATTATTCCTTTTCCACTCAAGGTCATATCGTTGCAAAATAATATCATAAACGAGTTTGTCTCTTCTGCTCTCATCCTCTGGAAGCATCTTGTTCCTCACTCCTGACAATTCTGATTAGTTCTTTTGGTTGTACTATAAGTATTTTGTTTTCTTATTTTTGTTTCAGTTTTGAGCGTTCCATACACGGATGATTTGACAATACCAAAAAAACTAATATGAGTTACACCAATCAGGATAACTGAAATTCAATTGACTGAGAAGTGATGAGGTTATGGATAAGTGGGCGGATTTCTTAATCGCGAAGGTTGAATACAATCCAGCAGAAACTCACATAGAGAGAGTTCTTGTCTATGAAGACAAAGGAGACACTCTTGGCAGCTCAAGTGAGCAACTACGTTCGCAAGTGGTTGCAAATCTCAAGAGCGGTAAGAAATACGTAACTATCTACAAAAACAAGGACAATAAATGGGAAAAGGGTGCAGAAGTCTACATAATCACAATCAAAGGTCAAGAGTTCATAAAAACAGAGAAAGATGAAACACCTAAAGATAACTTAGGAGAACTGCCAAGATTCTGAGAGAGTTGTCGAGTTCAAATCATGCAGTAGAAAAAGCTCCAACTCGACCTCAAAAGACAGAAATCTCAAATCGGCACGATAATACTAGAAAAACAGCGGAGGATGTTTCTAATCGCCAGAAGCGAGAAAATGGATAACCCAAAGCTTGGCAGGTACGATGATGCATTTCTGTTCAGTCTTGGTTTAGTGGGATTAATCATATCATTCATTGAGATTGGCAAGAACAGCATTACAGAGACAGCAAGTGCTATACCTTTCTTTTTGTTGGGTATCCTGTTGCCCTTTATTGTAGGTTATTTGAGAGGGGCGATACAACAAAACTCTATTGAAGAACGAATGCGGGGTTGGATTTACTTTCTTATCGGGACGACTTCATACTTTGCTTTTTTCGTCGTTCTTAGAATAAGTAGTTACGACTACTGGGTCAGGGAAGGCGTTTTCATATTCATTATGGTAATTGGGGTAATCACGGCCTATGAATTTATCAATTGGTCAAGAAGATTGTTTAATTCACACAACCCATTGGATTCATATTCCTTTTCTGCAACCGCTCTTGGAGTATTTGGATTTTCCATTCTCTTTAGCGTAACTGTTGGGATGTTTTTTGATTTTCAGGTAAATAATATATTGGATATGATTCGTACTAATTTCACAGAGCTTCTATTTTGGCTTTCAGTCGTGTTGTTCCTTGTTTCTATGGTGCTGATATTCGAGAAAGGCTCAAGGTATGCGATACAAAGTGAGCTAAAATTACAGAATGAACACGAACTGATTGCAAAATACCCGCCACAGTTGCGGGGAATTTGGAACTTTTTCCTTATCAGAGGTTTGTTCTTAGGACTTGTATTGTTTGAATTTTCATTTGATTTTAACCTTGAAACCCGCAACCTTCAAGCTCGTACCTTATGGATACATTCTTTTGTCTTCTGGTCTATCGGGTGCCTTATATGGAAAACGGGGACTTTATTCGTTGCATCATTGTTTTTTGCATTGACAATCATTTCAAGTGCCCTTGCAATAACACTATTCTACAAAAGCCAAATATACGATTTCAGGGGTATAGACAAGACTCTGCCATCCAAAATCAGCTACATATTGGTGCTTTTTGTGCTAATGATGTTGGTTGTCTTAGGTGGAAATCTCTCACAATTGGTTTTGGCAATTGCACTTTGGACGCTTGCAGAGGTCATTAGGAGTTGGGGGCAATTCCTGCCAAAAAGCTCTAGTCAAGCTGAAGGCAGAGTATGAAAGGAAGGAAGATACATCTTAGATGTCTTTCTATAACCCTTTTACGTATACTGTGATACCTAATCGTTTCGCTCGCTCCCTGTAGACTATGGACATCATGACTAAGCGTCCTATCGTCCTACATCTAACAGTTCCTCGCTGCACTTCCAATTAAGCTGTCACGTCTTTACTACTCTAGATGTTAATCATTGGTGCCTTGCCGTATGGCCTTGATATCTACCCACTCAGAACGGTTGAATCTTTGGCTCTATCGGTGGCTATGGAGAACACCATCAAGCATCATGGAAATAAATCATCCTTTAATGAGTATACCTTCCACCTGCAGAACGATCCTCCCACAATCAACCTTAACAAATATCCGTGAACAATGCTCGAGTTCTCGGTTAGCTCATGCCTTCAACTATCCCAAGATATAGAATGATCTAGCTTTACTGGGAGAGGCTTTCACGTGGTAGGGACGTTCATCTAGATGATCATTATATGAAAGATCTAGAGGGTGGAATTGGCTAAGTTTACCGCATACCCCCTGGACGTATCCATGCATCTGGTACCTATACGTATTGAGAGCGCATCCGTTCTTGTGTCCTATTTGAGGTTCTCAAGTTCATTGGAATATCCATTAACTCTATGTATCCATACAATTGCAACAATCAGAACCATAAAAGCAACAATCGATGTTGAGTAAAAGTCTACAGTAAGGTTGTCCTTGTAAAATTGATACGAGAATATGAATAGTGTTAGGGATGTGGCTAAGGAACCGAATACCCATCCAAGGCCTATTTGGACTTTGGTATTGATCTGTGCCAGTTTTATTTGCAGTTTCCTTTCTTCAGGATCCAAGTCCTCACCTCACAATTTGCCTCTATTATTACTACACAACTTCAATCGTAAGGTCTTCAGAATATTCATAGATTCCTTTTGCACACACGAGCACATTCACAGTGTATTTTCCTGTTTTCTTCGGAGTCACTGTGAAACCAAGACCTGTATTCCTTTTTTTGGGGAGATAATCCACAGTCCAACGAAAGAGAGTATAAGTCTGATATTCCGATATAACAATACCAGGAGCAGGATTTGATTTTCCCAGGTCTAGCTCTGCAGGGAACTGCACTATTATGTACATCTTCTCAACCTCTGACTCTGGCGTATCTACGAACAATGTGTCTTTTGTTGTCTTACCAAATTGAACGCTTATTCTTTTTTCGTTCTTCAAGCCGAAGCCTACGTCAAACTCAACGGTGCGTTCTGGTCTGAGTGCCCCATACTCGACCGCTGAGATTGTCTTGTACAGCCTAAAAAGGGCTACGACGGAGAAGAGGCTGGAACCTACTCCTAGACCAATGGCTCCTCCTAGTGATTCTTTGTAGAATGCGTATATGCCAAACACAGCAAACAACATTGCTACGACAAGGACAGTGACAGGCACCAGTACGGCTCCTCTCGCTGTCAAGTAGCGATACCTCATTTTATTGCCTTTCTTTTCAGCCTTTAATTTGTCGAGTTGTTCTTGGATTGCTTCTGCGTCTGCACCTCCAGTTCTAGATCGCCCTGTAAGCTCATTTATTTTCGCTTCAAAGTCAGCCATTCGCTTCTTTCGCTCTTTTTCACTCTCCCATTTCTGCTGTGGCAAGAAGTTCACAGATATAGCGTAAATTGGAAATGTCACAGAGATTAGTCCGATTGCCAGAAAAGCTAGTATTAGCAGAACTTGGAGAACTGCTTCATTCAACTCTTACGCCCCGATTCAACTGCTAAGCACCCTTCGGGTTTATGCCTTTCGGTTTGCTTCTTTTGGCTCTATTCTTTGCTGTAAATAGAACAATCCTCTGTCTGTCTCTGTCTTAGTAATCAAGATGCGCGCGCTAAGGACAGAAAAGCACATTTAAGAATACATTGCATCATACTATTTCGAGGAGATTGAGACTTTTTCATCATTGTACAGTTTTCGAAGTCCTGCCTATATATTCATGCCAGGCGATGCTCTCACAATGGAATCATGCTGTTGTTGCAGTTTTGTCATGATATCGTCAGTGAAGAAAGGTTTGTAGTCTATTGATTGTGGCATACCCGTTGTGACGACCACTAGCTCCCCGAGATGATCCCTCAGGTGTGAACCTGCATCACTAAGTACCTCTCCTATCTTCACACAACCCTGCACAGTTTCCAGCAATTGACCAGGACTTTCTCCGTATATGCCAGTGGTGATGGAGGAGGAGCAGAATTCAATCTCCGAAAGAAACGAATAGAAACGATAGAGGTCAAGCCAGAGACTGCTTGGCCTAATTAACCTGGAATTCTTTCTAAGTATATCTTCAATGATTCTGCTTTGTGTCCATTTGCCTGGTATCGGTGCAATCTTTGAAGTAATTACCTTTGCTAGAGCTTCCTCTGTGAACTTACCAGGAACCTCTTTAAGAAGACTGCCAAGAGAGCTAAGTAAGAGGAAAGTACCCTGCCGAATCTGCATCATATCAAAGATTAAGGGTGAATAGACTTCGTCAACAACTTTCTTCCACTCCTCAACTTTTGCCTTTTGTTCTTCTCTCCTTTCTTCAAAGAAATGATTGGCATATACCCCAATTACAGTTGCAGCAATTCCTATAACAGCACCGAGAGCTACTTCAACTAAAGACATGATTAGAATTAAGCTTCCAACTTGACTTAACCTTTTTTATGTTACTTGGCAACACTATAACAGCAGAGTATTGTTCTATCCAGAGGTGAGAACTTGGATAAGGAAGAAAGGGAGTTACAGATAAGACTGGCACAGCTCAATGCCAAGCTTCAAGCTAGCCTTGCATGGATATTCGGTCTCTATGCTGCATCTCTAGTCTGGTTTATATTTGGGTATCAGGTATTGAAGGAAAACTTCAATGTGTCTATCTTGGCTTGGATTGCTTCCTTTGTACTTTTGGTGTTTGTTTTTGGATGGATTCATAGGGCAGGAGCATGCTTACGTGAGTTCAAAAAGCTCAAATAGAGACTAGCGCTCTCTCTGTCATCCTACCATACAGGCTAGGGGTACCTCCAGCGGTATGTAGCTGATCATTCTAATTACTAGTAGGGTACTACATCAATCGTAACTGGGGTTTCAAGCATTGATCTCGGAGAATAATTCGGAGAATAATTGAAATCTCGGAGAATGATTGAAGTTCTCTGCTCATTCCAATCTCTCTGAATCTATGTCGATTGTCCCCAGTCTCAGATCCATTAAAGCCTCTATGCAGATAGTACGGACAACAACAGTAACAGAGTGACAGGAAAAGCAACAACAGCCTAAAGAGTAGACCTAAAGAAAGCGTTAAAGTTTGCAGAGCCCCAGGGTCTAAAGCGGTTGCACCTAAGGATGGTACGGGTTCAACTGTATGTCTGTTCTGAATGTCTACGGTTGAACCGATGTGTAGGCTACTGTAGTTCTGATATGTCACTAGCACCTTCGGCCATTTGCAAAGCGATAATTCTTTATTTCAAGAATGCCAATAAACACTAGCGAGGATAGCCGAGAATGTTTTCCCATACGAGTATTAGAACGTCTAACATGGACAGGTCGATTGACTTCTACACCAGACTGATGGGCCTAAAGCTTCTGAGCCGACATGAAATAAAGCAAACCAATGCGGAAATAGCTTTTCTGCAAGATCCCGAGGGAAAAGGTGCTAGACTCGAACTGACCTACTACAGAAATCAGAAGAAGTTCATCCAAGCAGACTATGAGGATCGATTGTTCGATCACATCGCCTTTGACATTAAAGACATGGACAAAACCATACCAAAGTTGCGAAGCGAGAAAATCACGATTACCGATGAACCCTATAAGCTTGGGCCCACAGGTCCACTGATAGCCTTCATCGAAGACCCAGATGGAAATCTGATTGAACTAATCGAGAGAAAATAGGGCGTAGATCTTTTGAGCGAAAGTTCTAGAAGAATGCTATAGAAGTATCCTCTCTGAAGAGCGCGCGCTTAGTGCACGCCTCCGCTCTGCTACGCGGACGGCAGACCTAGAGAAAAAGTTTCGCAGAAAAAGGTGAGAGTCAGATTCGGTGCAGACAGTTACTTTTCGCGTTTGCCTTTTTCAGGCTCTCTAGATACGCTTTTTCACCACTTGTTTTCATGATTTGCTGCTGCCCGTTCACAAAGTTCATTGTGTGGTAGATTGATTCTTCTCCCGTTAGCTGTTGATCAAAAAAACATCCTTTCTTGATGCCGTTGCCCTTCAAGCTTTTCAAAAAAGCCAACGCATATGCGCAGTGTCCCACGATTTCGCATGAAGCGCATTTACCCCAATCCTCTGGGTAAAGGCAAGGACCGCACGTAAGATGGCATGCTCTCTTTCCCGGGGTTAAATTCAAGTAAGTATCCCCTTCACAACGACAGCATTTGCTTTCCCAAGACTCATTCTCGTTCATTTCTATTCACGCCCGTTAAGAAACTACGTATAGAGTATGTCGAAATACCGCTATAAGCGTTTCCCTCCTATTTCAAAATATCACTAGGTTAGCGCGCGCTAAGCGCCCCTAACGCATTAGATTACATGCTCGAAAAGTTGATTAACCAGAAAGGTAAAGTAGAGAAGGGGTACGGAATTGACAGATGCATATGTATTGGCAAAAGTCGAAGCAGGACATGATCAGGAAGTCCTCAAAGAGGTCAAGAAAATAGCAGGAGTTAGGCAAGCGACTCCGACTTACGGTGTGTATGACTTGCATGTTGAAGTTTCTTTTGACAAGATGGAAGAGCTTGACAAGTTCATCTTTGAACAAATTCGCAGAATCCCTGGGATAAAGGAAACTGCGACCTTGATAGCTTTCAAGGGGATTTAGATGCCCAAGATGGGTTGCAGGGAAGTCCACTTTATCAAAGCAACGCAGCCGAGCCAAGTTGATTTCTTGATTGACAAGGTCAAAGAGGCTGTGGAAGGAATGAAGCTTCCTCCAGAGTATGACGTGAGAATCTACAAGAACGTTTACAGCTGCTGCGGAGTTGGAGGCCTGGGCTTGATCATTGAAGTAGTTGGACCTGAAGAGGAGAAAATAAAGGAAATTGACTTGAGAGCTGTATCAAGGATGATGGAGTTCTGTGAAAAAGAAGGCTTGGACGTGGGCCATCACACTCTGGAAAAACACGAATCTATCTAGACATGCATTTGATCATGTATCGCAAGTCTTGATGGGGAACGAGCGCCATTTTGCTTGGGTAGAATTTTAGCGCAATGTGCGCTGTTAAAACGGGAAATGTGGGTAGAAATGAGACCGTGCTCTATAATTCACGTGTAATCATTGTCGCTGTTGACCTAACATTTCCAATTTTCCTAACATGAGACACAATCTGGTTAAGCTCATCAATCGTGTTCGCGCTCACTTTTGCTATTATGTCGTAATCCCCAAGAACATAAAAGGCCTCGTCAAAACCTTGAACCTTCCTTAGAGCTTTCAAGACATCAACTTCACAACCTAGGTTCACATTCATCATAATAAACGCCTTGAACTTCATCTGAATCAGCTACCCTTATGCCTGCGTCTACGTGCAGATATTTAGAGCTTTTGCCTTTCCCAATCTAGTGCGTGCTACTCTCCATTTAGTGCACGCCCTCGAAAAGCATGAATCTATGTAAGCACCCAACAGAAATGACCATCACAACGCACATACTACTCTTTTTGAAGGCTCAGTTCATAATACACTTTACGCCCATGCATCAACTGAGCGTTACAGCAAAGAAAAAGAAGGGTTATGGAGGGCGTTGCTCGTGGTGATTCGCTAACGTGACGAGGTCTGAGATGTCGTACTCGCGTCATTGCCTTGAACTAGTCCATACAAAGATATGTTTACATACTTGCTCGAACAACAAGAACGTGAACGCGATAAGATTCTGGAGGAGGTTGAAATTTGGCGAAAGATCCGATTTGCGGAATGGAAGTGAACGAGAAGACGGCCAAGCACAAGACGGAATACAGAGGCAAAACGTACTATTTCTGCAACAAGATGTGCAAGACGACTTTTGACCAGAACCCAGCTAACTACGTCAGCGGCCAAACGCAGCCTTCGGGCCACACTGGGCATTCCTAGATTGAAAAGAAACACTTGTATTCAAAGCTCAGATGTTTCCAGTGTGTTCATCTTTTTTGGAATCGAACCTTTCATAGCGCACCTACAGGGCGAAGACTGAGAAGCAGAACTTTGGGGCAAGCATACATATCTCCACCGGCCTGAGGAAAATACATGCGAGACCACAGGGCAGATCAAAATAGGGCTTCAGAGGCTAGGCAGCGGTGAGGCGCGCGCGCTCCCTATCTTCGCGTGGTCAACCTTGATAGTAAACTTTTTTATGACGCCCTTCAACCTCAAGGCTTGAACCCTTTTTCTCACAGCCGCCTCGCTCATACCCAATTTCTCTGCCATATCGTTGTAAGATTTCCGCCCGTCTTCCTCCAACATTTCGATTATTCTCTCATCTTTTTCGTCAATTTGTAACATTTAGAACCACTCTGTTTCGCACTTTTCGGTGCGTTTTTCGTACTTATTTGTACGCAAAAAACGAAAAACATTGCCAAAATAAAAGCCTTTTCTCCAAAAAAGATGTTAAAGATGGAAGAAGGCATTAGGATGCTTATGCGCACTACGAGTTTTATGCAAAAAGAAAAATCCTTGAAAACACTCTTTCCTTCACCAAACAGCTTGCGTAGGAGGTGATAGATTTCGATGAAGTTGAATGCAAACGCAAAGCTGGTCAAGAACTATAGGATAGACGTTGACGACGGCAGAGCTCATGCAATATGCCTTGATCTTGAACGAGACAGCGACGGAACTAACTTAGGCCCTTCAGCGCTTGAACTAGCATTAATGAGCTTCGCAGGATGCTACGCAACAATATTCATGCTGACAGCACACAAAATGCGGGCGACCATAAAGGACTTGGAGATAAAGGCGGAGGCGGTCAAGTCCGAACAAGCAGGAACTATTACAGAGACAAAATTCGATATCACGACAAGAACAGATATGGCAGAAGACAGAGTACACAGACTACACGAATTGACAGTAAAAGGTTGCCCTGTTGGCAAGATCTTCGAAAAAGCCGGAGTCAAAACAACCTACAACCTCAAGATAGAAAAACGGTAGCGACCCTACATGTCGCGGGAGATTTAAATAGAGTCTTGCGCAGATAGGCAAAGCACATGAGAAGAGACGGGCGAGTGACGTTTGAACTTCGACCAGATAATCTCGCTGATTCAAGCAACCATAGCCCCAGACGTTCTAATCTCCGGCTGCGCCCTCCTCTGCCTTGTAATCCAAACTCGTTACGGAAGAGTTGTTGACCGAATGAGAACCTTCAACCAGGAGCACTTTGACCTGAGAAAAAGCAAGTCCTCATCCAAGTACGGTCCAGACTATGAAAAAAGAATAGAAGAGATAAGAACCGAAGTGGCAATGCTCATGAAGAGAGGCAACTACTTGCGCGCGCGCTAGAACACATGTTCTTATAATAGGGTTCAAAAGGGGCTTCCTGTTGAACGCGCGCCAGCCTGTTGCTAACTCGATTTCTTTGTGTTACTTTCTGTCTAGCCTGCGAGTGGCAGGATAAGGAGCACAACCTCAACGCCACAAGCAAAAGCCTGTTTCCTCAGTCTTCTGTAAGCGCGCAGAGTTGGGTTCTTCGTCCTTTTTTTTGTAGCATGGCTAAAGCTGAACTAACAATCAGTGTAATTGCTAAGATAGACGCCAAGATTCCAGTGCTTGGGAATTCGGGTATTTGATTGGTAGCTACGGTGAAGGAAAGCGTGCTTGAAGCTCCGACGAGGCCTAGCGTGTCTGCTGCGTAGACTGTTAGCGTGTGTGTGCCTAGGGGTAGCCCGGTCAGGGTGATGCTCTGGCTCGCGGTGGTGTTTGTTTGTCCGTCTAGGCTATAAGCGGCCCACGAGACAGGCTTGTTTACTGTAAAGTTCAATAGTACACTATTGGTGTTAAACGTACTATTTTGCGTTGATTGGATGGAAACGTTTACCGGCACGGTGTCTACTGCAAAGCTTCCAAAGTATACGGTGTTTGAGGCTCCGGTGTTAAATGCTGAGTCGGTGGCGTATACAGTTATGTTGTGGAATCCGTCTGGAAGTTGGGGCAGGGTTGTGTTTCCAGTTATGGTGGCGTTTAATCCGTTGTCTATGGCATAGCCCATCCACTGAACGGGCTGGTTACTATAGAAAGTCAAGGGAACATTGCTTGAAACGTATGTCTTGTTTTCAGGAGATAAGACTGTAATGGTTGGAGGCGTAACGTCAGTTTTCAGCGTAACCGTGGTAAGGTCGACATCAAGCCCGCCGTTACCGAAGATGTTTGAGGCGCCTGCCATAGCAAAATCGTTAGCGCTCATCTCAACTAGAGAATATGCTCGGGTGAACCATTTTTGCGGTTCTGTTACCGAGTCGTAGGTCTCGTTCCACAGTATGCTGCCTGACGGATCAGTTATGAGCAAGCATGCTCGATCGCCAGTCATTGCATAGTTTCCATCACTGGTCTGGATCAGTGAATACACTCCAAGCCCAGGGTAAGTTTGGCTCCACATAATGTTACCAGACGAGTCAGTCTTTACCAGCCGAGCTCCGTGCGAGCCTGTGCTATTAGTCATTGTCCAGCCTGCTAAGGCGTAGCCGCCATCGCTTGTTTTGATGACTGATTGCGTCATAGCCTCGTCACTTGGTCCAGCATAAGTCTGATTCCACTGAATGTTGCCAACGGAGTTAACTTTCACAAGCCCAAAAGCATCATTATACACAACTGCTAAAGCATAGCCACCATCGCCTGCCGAAACCACAGAATTTGCAGCTTGTCCCGGAAGCGTTTGACTCCACAACAATTTGCCGGAAGCGTCTGTTTTAACCAGCCAACTGCTCTGATAAGATCCATCTGAAGGGTTCACATAACCCGCCAAAACGTATCCACCGTCGCCCGTTTGAATCAAACAGTTCGCCGCATCATCCAGGACACCGCCGTACGTAGCGTTCCACTGCATGACACCGGTGGAATCAGTCTTAACCAACCACATATCAGCAGCACCAGCACCAAAAGAACGCGTGTACCCTGCGAGCGCATACCCACCGTCGCTGGTCTGAATCACACACTTCGCCACATCCTCCCCAGAACCACCAAAAGTCTCATTCCATTGCATCAAAGGACAAGAGACTGTAACATTCCCCACGGTATCGTTATAGGACGTAAACTTCAAAAGCCACATATCCAAACCACCCGCACCATAAGATGCAGTATAGCCTGCCAACGCATAGCCGCCGTCACTAGTCTTTATAATAGAATAAGCCACATCATCCTGTGATCCGCCAAAACCAGCACTACACGCTGACAATGGACCATAAGCTGCCCTAACTGGAACACAAAAACAGGAAAAACCCACCTCCAGCAAGATCAAAAACATACCAACAAGAATCATGCGATATCTTAAAGAGTGAACGTTCATACGCCAACCTCCTCGAGAGCTAAGTCTAACATGATCTCTCGCGCGCTTTTATTTCTAATGTTTAGAACGCATGTTTTGATGATTCTCGATCGATAAAGATGTGCATGGGATGCGCGCCTGTTCAAAGGGCAACATTCTACCTTATCATGCCGACGCGCGCGCTGGAATTGTGTTCATAGCATTAGGGTTTCTCTATCCATACCATAGAACGCTACCACCACCTACTAACCTACAGCAACAGAAAACAAACTAGGAGTTCAAGCGCGCTAGGGTGTTCCTAAATTCCTTCTTTGGGTGCAGTAGGCTTGAGTTGTATCTCGCTGCAAGGGACTGTGTCATGAATGAAGAAGTATAGATCGCCCGCAAATGAATTTAGGAACAAGCATGCGCGCTACTCTAAAGTCTATTTTGAATAGAGCTATTAATAGTTGGAGTACTGTACGCAATTAGAGAATTCTCCACGTCATACGCTGCAGTGATTCATGAGATCAAGAGTGAACAATATTGAAGCACACATCTCACGCTAGGGGAACGGGCAATTGCGTGAGAAATTGCAGCTTAGCCCATCTTTTTTGACGCGCGCTTAGTCTTCCGCCACTTCAGTTGGCCTCCGACCTTCTCGACCAGACCTTTTTCGCAGAGAGCTGCAAGGCTACGGTGAGCCGAAGTGTATTCTGGCGTCTTGTAGTGTATGTCCCTCGCCCACAGAATCTCGGCTATGTCTTTCGCTGTTAACTCTTGATATTTACTTAATATATCCAATATCTTCCTTTGGTTCTCGCCGATGTGCGTGCGCCTAATCTTCCTGACCATTCGTTTCACTCAAACGTTTGGACCATTCTTGCTCACTTAGCGTGCGCGCCTCAGAGGGGAATTCAGCTTGGGAATGGGCAGTTCTTCGTCGGACATCCCCCGGAATATTCCGGCTCCAAGGACAGAAACCTGCCCTTGTCCGTCTTTATCTCCCCGATGTACAGCACTTGTTCCGGTTTGCTGCCGTACCTGAAAACGGTAACTCCCTTGCATTTCAGCTTCCAAGCCAGCTCGTAGATTTTCCTAACGTCTTCAACTGTGGCTTCCGAAGGCAGGTTAACGGTCTTCGATACAGCATTGTCGGTGTATTTCTGAAACACAGCCTGCATCCGCACGTGCCATTCAGGTGCGATGTCCAAAGCTGTGCCAAAGAGCCTCTTCACATCCTCGGGAACTCCATCAATCTTCTGAACTGAGCCAGTCTGGGCTATCTCCTCAAGCAGTCTTGCACTGTAGAAGACTTTTTCTTTGGCCATCATTTCAAACAGCGGATTAGTCTCAAACAGTCTTGTCCCGTTCAGAACGTTCCTTATGAAGGAAATTGCAAAGATCGGTTCGATGCCTGAAGAGCAGCCAGCGATTATGCTTATGGTTCCTGTGGGCGCAATGGTTGTGACCGTGGAATTTCTGAGCGCTGAATGCTTGTCTCTCCAAATGCTGCCCTCAAAGTTAAGGAAAGATCCTCGCTGTTGGCCCAGCTCCTCAGACCGCCTGTGCCCCTCCTCCTCAATGAACTTCATGATCTCATCGCCCACCTTCAAGGCCTGTTCGGAATCATAAGGAAACCCAAGCTTGACAACCATGTCTGCGAAACCCATCACACCTAAACCTATCTTCCTATTCGCCAGCGTAATATCCTCGATTTCCTTCAAAGGATACCTGTTCGCGTCAATCACGTTGTCAAGAAAATGCACTGCGTTCCTAACAGTCTCCCTGAGCTTCCCCCAATCTATCTTTCCGCCCACGACCATGTGGGACAGGTTGATGGAACCCAAGTTGCAGGACTCGTAGGGAAGCAGCGGCTGCTCCCCGCAAGGATTCGTGGACTCTATCCTTCCCACTTGCGGAGTGGGGTTGTGTCTGTTGATTTCGTCGATGAATATAACGCCGGGGTCGCCGCTCATCCAAGCGGACTTTGCCATCAAGTCCCAAACCTCTTTTGCCATTAGCTTCTTGGTCTTCTCCTTGTTACGAGGGTTGACCAGCCAGTACTCGCCGTTCTCCTCAACCGCCTTCATGAAATCGTCGTTCACCGCGACTGAAATGTTGAAGTTTGACAAGAACCCAGGCTGCTGTTTGGACGTTATGAACTCGATAATATCCGGGTGGTCGACTCTTAATACTGCCATCATCGCGCCTCTGCGTTTTCCACCGGCCTTTATGATTTCCGTGCCCGTGTCAAAGATTCGCATAAAACTCACGGGTCCAGACGCTACTCCCTTGGTTGACTTGACTATGTCGCCCTTGGGTCTAAGCCTAGAAAAATCAAAACCGACTCCTCCCCCACTCTGCTCTATCAAGGCCATGTTCTTTGCAGACGTGAAAATGCCTTCCAGCGAATCTTCAACCGGCAGGACAAAGCACGCCGACAATTGACCCAGCCGCGTCCCAGCGTTAAAGAGAGTCGGAGTGTTGGGGACGAACTCAAGCCTCGACATCATTCCATAGAACAGATTTTCAGTTTCGTTCGGATTCCCGCCGTAGTTACTATCAGCAGCCGCCACAGCCTGCGCCACTCTTTTAAACAGTTCAGCGGGGGACTCTACGATTCTTTCATCTTCGTCCCTGAGAAGATACCTCTGCCTCAAGACTTCAAGCGCATTCACCGTCAACTTGGGCTCCTCAATTTCCAGCTTCTGTCTCAACTTCCTGAGTTCCTGCTTTTTCTCCCTGTAGGCTTGATAGCTTTCGGCAACTTTCCCGTAACCTTTTTCCTTCAAAACCCTTACGACAGCGTCTTGCGCGTCCTCGACAGAGGGAACCTTTCCCTCGAACTCTTGTTCTAAAAGCCTGACAACCTCTTTCGTCACGATTTCAGCTTTCTCGCCATCCTCGAGTTCCACAGCGATGAAAGCCTTGTAGATTGCATCTCTTATCCTTCGCGCGTCAAAATCAACGACTCTTCCGTCCCTTTTCGAAATCTTCGACATGGGCATGCTTGATCAACTCAAATTTGCCACCCTCGGAATATAAGGTTTTTAAAGATAGCCCGTGGCAAATAAGTGTTCTTTTTCATTCTTTTTTGACAAACTGGTCCTTCGGAACCCCGCAGACTGGACAGACCCAGTCATCGGGCAGAGCCTCAAACGGCGTCCCAGCTTTTACTCCACGCTCGGGATCTCCTATTTCTGGATCATAAATGTAACCGCAAACTGAACATTCCCATTTTTCCACTGTTACACACCCCACATTCCCGAGAAATCATCGGTTAACAGCATCTTAAGCCTACCGTCCAGTAAACGCGCTGAAGAACGTCTTTTGAGCATATTATGTTTGGAAACAATGTCAAATTCCAATTTGGAGTTGCTCGATGAGTCCCTTTTTCATTGCTTCATCATCTTGAATCTGTTTCCGAGCTTTGCGCCAATCTGCGGAACAGCGCCCGTAACTCGATTGTTCGCTTATATAGTGATGGATAACCTTGTCAACTTTCTCTTTGTTTTTGTCGGTTACCTTTATTCCAGCCTCTTGCAAAATCCCGTCAAACCATTTCCAACAAGTCATTCCTAGCCACCGAATACGCTCTTTCCGGTTTGGCTTAAGAAGATTGCGGAACCAGTACTATCAAGAATAATCGAAAGAAAAAAAGGGAAATCTGCAGAGCATCTGTGTTACTTCTTCTTTGTCTTTTCGTATCGTTGGGCACATTTTGCGCAGCAGAAAACGTATTCCTTGCCATCAACCACTGTACGGTGAGAGGCGAGTTTGCATGCCTCCTCAGGAATTTCCACTTTGCAGAATTCGCATCGGACAAATTGCGGCTTCATTTATTCGTATCTCCTCCTTTTCCATGCTTCTTATAATAATCTTCAATTGCGGCGTGCAACGCGTCCGCGGCAAGGTTGGAACAATGCATTTTGACAGCGGGAAGTCCCCCCAACTCATCAGCTACGTTTGCCCGCGTGATTTGCAAGCCTTCTTCCAACGTTTTTCCTTTGGCCAATTCGGTTATCATGCTACTCGTTGCAATTGCTGAGCCACAGCCAAATGTTTTGAATTTGATGTCGACTAGGCGGTTGTCTTTGACCTTGATGTAAATGGTCATCAAGTCTCCACACACAGGATTTCCCACCGTGCCGACGCCGTCAGCGTCTGGGATTTCGCCGACGTTGCGTGGGTTTTTGAAGTGTTCCATGACTTTCTCGGTGTACATTACATTCTCAACTCCTTAGGTGTCAAAGGCGACATATTTCTTAGTCTTTTGACGATGTCTGGCATTAAGCTTGCTGCATAGTCAACGTCTTCTTCAGTGTTGTGCCTACCCAAGGTGAACATCAGGGAACCGTGAGCCTCCTCGTGCTTCAGTCCGACTGCCAATAGCACGTGTGATGGTTCCAGAGTCTTCGCCGTGCAGGCTGAGCCCGATGACGCGTACACGCCCATCATATCTAGGCTGAGCAGCATAGACTCTCCCTCTATGAAGCTGTATCTGACGGAGACGTTGTCGGGCAAGCGTGTCGTGGGATGCCCGTTCAAGAAAGAGTATGGAATCGGCTTGAGCAAGCCGTCGATGAATCTGTCTCTGAGTTTTGTGAGCCGTGCGCTTTCGGTTTGCATTTCTTTCTTGGCTATTTCTGCAGCCTTTCCAAACCCTACGACGGCTGCTACGTTCTCTGTACCAGACCTTAGACCTCTCTCCTGGCCGCCGCCGTGCAACAAAGGTTCTAGGCGCACTCCATCTTTCACGCAGAGCGCACCTACACCCCTCGGCCCGTACATGTCGTTCGAAGAGATTGTGAGCAGGTCTATACCCTCGTTTCTAACGTCCACGGGGACTTGGCCACAGGCGGCCGTGGCATCAACGTGCAGATAGACGTTCTTGCCGTGCACGATCTTGCTGATTTCTTTTATCGGTTCGATTGTTCCTATTTCCCCGTTTGCGTACACTACTGAGACGAGGACTGTCTTGTCTGTCAGTTCTTTCTGCAGGCTTTCAAGATTCAGGAAACCGTACTTGTCAACGGGAAGGAAGACGGCTTCAAATCCTTTTGTGGTCAAGAACTTGCACGGGTTGACGACGGACATGTGTTCGACGCTCGAGGTTAGAATACGGGTTCCACGGTCCTTGTTGCGGTTAGCCACGCCTTTGATGGCCAAGTTGTTGCTTTCTGTTGCTCCTGAAGTGAAAATTACTGATTCTTTTTTCTCAGCGTTGATTAATTTTGCAACCTGTGCCCTTGCTTCTTCGACTGCACGCTTTGCTTCCTGTCCAAACACGTGTAGTGATGATGGGTTTCCATAGGATGACTTCATGTAAGGCAACATGGCCTCTATCACGCGGGGTTCCACGGGTCTGCCCGCTGCGTGATCCATGTAGACGCGTTTTGTAGCCGACAAGGTCCGCTCACTCAGAAGCATAGAACGGCGTCAGCGTTGAGGGCTAGATCATTGAGGGTTGCAGCGCCGACAATCTGTGCCTCTTTCGTGAAGTCGCCCCTCGGAATTCCCATCAGTCCACAGCTCTGTTCGCACACGACAAGCTTAACCCCGGCTTTGACTGCTTGATCCATTACCTCTTTGAGCGAAGGAAAACTGCCTATCTGGATTTTCTCAGCTTCACCCTTCTTGACAAGAGTGATACCCTTGATCACGAAGTAGACAGTGGCGTCAACGTTCATCATTGCAGCAGTAGTTGCCAGAATGAACGGTGCATATGCACGTTCAGGCGTATCAACACCGCTAGTCTGCACGTACAGTATCTTTTTCTTCTTAACGCTCATTTCATTTCACTTCCTGGCAATTCTCATTTAACCTTCCTTATTAATATACGAACCGTATTGCCTTCCTTGTTGACGCTCACCAATTCCTGTTCCAGATTCTTCACCAGACTCCGTATGTCAGACTCTGCAGCAGGATCGTCTGCAAGGACCTCCAAAGTCTCGCCAACTCTCAGCTCGTCCAATTCTAGTCTTGTCTTAAAGACGGGTTCAGGACAGTACAGGCCCACACAGTCCAACGTTCTGTCAGGTTTGACCTTCATAACGTAGCCTCTGATCAAGAGAGCCAAAAAAGGGGAATAAATTTCTTTTGGGTCTGAAAGGCCGTAACATTCGTCTATGATATCTTGATGGCTTGCGTGGGGCACTGAGTCTCGCAGGCGAGGCATTTTATGCAGTCTTGTTCTCTGACGGGATCAGATTTCTTTTCGGAATTCGGATGGCCGGGAGAATCGCCCCAATCAAACAACGTGACGGGGCAAACCTCAATGCAGATGCCGTCCCCGGTACACAAATCCCAGTCAACAGCCACGGTGGTCCCATGTATGCCCAGCTTCTTGGGCGCTTCAACAGGCCCCCAGACATTGTGTCCTTTGTGTTGCCCCGCAACCGTTCGTTTCTTCTGAAAATCAGGATCTATCGGCAAACTGATTCACCCATCCCAGAATGAAAGCTTGGAAATATTAACTCTTCCGTTTCTGACGCTACGAACCGAAGTGCAGCACGTGCAGTCTGGCCTCCTTTCTTAACAGGCCACAAACGTCAATTGAAAGATCCCATTCAATGGTTTTCACGTCGGACAGCAAAGCGCGCGACGAATGCCAACGACTCTTAGAAAGATAGGATTTTTTGGCCTTCTACTATCCATTTGGAAAGCCCTGTTATCGTGCCCATTTCTGTTCCTTCGACCAGGTCCTGCTCCGTTAACCCTCTCAGGTTCATACTCGTATGGCAAACATTGACGCACACACCCACCTTGACAAGGTCTGCAAGCATTCTTTCGATGTTATAAAATCCCTTAGCAGGTTTCTGTCCCTTCTTGGCAGCGTTCACAGCGTCTCCGATCAGGAAAATGTTGACTTTCACCCTTGCGCTCGAACAAGACAAGGCTTCTGCTAGCCTCAATGCATTCCAGATTCTCTCGTCTCCATATGGAGAACTGCTGATAACCATCGTTAGGGTCTCCATGCATCCACCTTCCTGAACTTTCTGAAATACGTCCTACTCGTGCGCAAGCTTAAACATATCGTCTTCCTCTCGCGCGCGCTATATGATGTGTCTAGAATTGATTTCTATAACTGAGTCACCAAAAATTACTAATCCTAGTTGCAACAAAGGGGTGTCGAGCACTCCCTAACTGCTAAAGGGAGGTTAGAAGATTGTCAAAAAATGAAAATGATTCTGTGCAAACTGACCATGCTAATGGGCATGGTCGCAATAGTAGTAGCCACCGCAGAAACTTACTACGTACCAAAGCCTCTGTAATTGGCTTGTGGAGAGACATCAAAACAATCCTACGCTATCCAGTGCTAATAGCGGCATTTGCGGTAGACGCGGTCATCGTTCTTCCTACGTCTGTCATTATCGGCGGATTTGCGTATGGGTTCTTTGGCAGCATCATCGCTGTCATAATCACGCAAATCCCCATTGAAATTCTAGTGTATCAAAAAATCAAAGAAGAAGCACGCGCGGCAAAGCTTATGTCTGAAGGCTGGGAATCAAAGAAGACAACTGAAGAACTGATGAAAGAATACAAAAAGCTGCTGGAGAAGAAGAAGTAACTTTCAATCCCGCGGCAGACCGAATTCTTCTAACGCGCGCTTGGTTACATCGTTGTGTAGTTTGGGTTTGGGGATAAAACTTTACCCCTAAACCAAACCAACCACTTCGCCTACGGTCACTCACTCCACCCTGTGACCAACTGCTCCACTCTAGTCACCAACACTCCTCCTCCTACGCCTACACCTATACCTACCCATACAACACACACTCACACGCCGTGAGTGTTAAGGAAGCACGCGCTGTGTGGCCTTTGTGCACTAAGTCATGCTAGCTATGACCATAATACTGGGTGCCTTGTCGACGCGCATGAGTCGAAGAAATTGAGGAAAGGAGAAGGCCTCCATGCTCAAAGAAAAAAGACCTTGCAAAGAGAGCTAACTCAATTTGACGATGAACTTAGAAAATACTGCTAACGGGTGGAAGCTGAGCTGTTCGACCGTGAGAACCGTCTTGCAATGTTAGTAGACCAGATATGCAACCCCGCCCCTAAATCGATTTTTGGGGAAATCTTTCAACAGCTGAAAAAACAAGGCAAGGCTTAAAAAAACACAAGATTGTATGATAGTCGGCATTTCAGGGTGTTACGCTCTCCATTCTTTCAGATACTCTTCCAGATCCTTCTGTAACGCTTTCGTCGTTGTTAAGGTCGAAAAAGGCACGTTTTCTTTTCATTGTCGTTTTTTCATGCAATTCTGTAGTCCTCTTTTCCACTTTGATTAGTCTCAGGTATTGTCATGGTGAACTGTGCTCCCTTGCCTGGTTCGCCTGTTTCTTGTATGGTCCAGCCATAGACTTCCATCATCTTCTTTATCAAGTATAATCCGTAGCCCGTGCTCCCGCCTGTGCTGTAGCCCTCTTTGAAGAGCTTCGGCTTCTCTGCAATAGGTATTCCAACACCATCGTCCTCAAAGACTAGCTTGAGCGCATCTTGGCTTGTTCTTTCGTAATGGACTTTTATTCTTGTGACCTTCTGGCCGTACTTTAACGAGTTGTCAATGAGATTGTAGAAAAGTTGTCGTAGCAGCGAGTCTGCTAAAACAGTCAGCCCACGGCATTCATTTACCACATTCACACCTTTCAGGTCTAAGAAGAGCAACGCTGCCTCACTGACGGTTTTCTCCACGTCAACGTACACTAGTTCTTCAGAGCCTAACATCTCGTAGACTCTTGCGAAATCGAAAATCTCCACCGATTGCTGAACAGCTTTTTCAATTGCCGCGAGATCTTCGACAACTTTGCTCTCTGCGGGTAACTCTCTCTTTGCCAAATATGCTTTGAGAGCAACAAGCTGCAATTTGTTCCGCACATCATGCCTCGAAAGGAGGCCAACCACGCGCAATTTCTCATTCATGATTGCAAGTCTCTCTATGGCTTCTTGCAAGTCCTTTTCGGTCTTCTTTAGTTCTGTCGCATCTATGCCCATGGCAATGCTGCCGACTGTTTCTCCGTTTTCGTCGAGTATGTTGTTTGAATACCAAGAAATAGTCTTCAAAGCTCCATCTTTGCATCTAATGACCGTTTCAAAATCCCGAAAAGCTGATTCGTTATGCTCAATGGTTCTCCGCTGGTGCGCAAAAATCTTGGCACAATATTGAGGGTCTGGATACAGCCATTCCCAAATCTTCTTGTGCCCAATCACTTCCTCACGAGAATATCCGGAAATAAGCTCCGCCGCCCGATTCCATAAAATCACGTTGCCCTCTCTGTCAAGAAGATTAATCCAGACAATCGCGGTGTCAATGACTTTGTTCTGAAACTCCAACAGTGTTCTTGCTTGTTCCGCCGATCTCCGCACGACTTCCTGTTCTTGCCTACGTTCGCTGATGTCTGTTACAGTTCCAAGAATAGCAGACTCTCCATCATAGGTTATCAGTTTTGAAGTCAGTATTGCGTCGATTGTTCTTCCTTGTCTTGTCAGTAGTTTGTATTCATATGGTGCAGCCTCTTCTCCCTTCATGTGTTTGGCGAAGTCTGATTTTATCAGTTCCCTTGATTCGGGCGCAATTAACTTCAGGAAGTTGAAGTCTGGAGAGTAAAACTCTTCTTTTGTGTAGCCCACAATCTCCTCTGCTTTCTTGTTCGCATACACGATTCTCCCCTTTTTGTTGATGAAAATCATGTTTGGCGACTGTTCCGCAAGATTCCTGAACTTCTCTTCACTTTCCCGTAAAGCTTCTTCTGCTTTCTTGCGTTCAGTAATGTCTTCTATCACACTTACAAAACCCGTTGGATTGCCAGAAAGGTCTTTTAAAACACTCGCAGAAACCGATAGTAGGCGTTCGCTGCCATTTTTAGCGATAATAGTATATTCTATGTTTCTCATTAGACCTTGCTTCAGAGTTCTTTCCATGTTTTCCATTGCCCTTTGCCAGTCTTTCTTTGCAGCAGACTCGAATGCATTTCTCCCAACAAATTCACTTTTCGATGAATAACCAAACACCTTCTGAGCCTGTTCATTGCAATCCGCAACCTTACCATTCAGATCAATAACGACAATGGCATCGGCAGAAACATCAAGTATGTTCTGCAACCTCGTCTGATTCTCTGATAACTCCATTTCTATCTTCTTGAATTGCGAAATGTCCACGACAATGCCTCTAAGGCCAACGATCTTGTCTTCATGAACAACGGGACTGGAACTTATCAGAACAGGAAATGTGCTACCGTCCTTTCTCTGAAATGTGTATTCATTGGTTCCAGTCTTTTCCCCACTAAATACTTTCTTCAGGTTTTCTTGTGCTCTACCTCGGTGCTCTGGAACGAGAAAATCCAGCGCGTTTAAGCCTTTAGCAAAATCCTCTCGAGTATAGCCGGTGATGACGTAGGTTCTTTCATTGACAAATGCGAGCTTTCCTTGTTCATCAGCTTCAAAAGCAATCTCCGGCAACGAATTGGCAAGCGTTCTGTATTTCTCCTCGCTTTCCCTTAATGCCTTTTCAGCTTTCTTTTTCTCAGTAACGTCTCTGAATATGCCTTCTGTCCGCAACATGTTGCCTTTTTCATCTTTTTGAACAGTGATGCTCGCCAAAATTTCAATCAAAATGCCGTCTTTTTTCTTCCAAACCATTTCCCAGTCTTTGACATATCCATTTTTCATCAATTCTCTCAGCACTCGGGTCCTATCTTCAGGATCGGCATACAACTCAACTGCATGGGTACCAATCAACTCTTTTTGATTGCTATAACCCAAGATATTTGCCGCCGCTGGATTCAACGAGGATATTTTCCCATCAGACCCGTTGATTAGGATTCCTTCAATGGTCGAATCAAATAGTCGCCCATATCTTTCTCCGCAAGCTCTAAGGGCCATTTCTGCGCAGGTCCTCTCTTCAGCTGCTCGTTTGCGTTCCACTGTTGTTCGTATTGCATGCCCCAATTCGCAGTAGACTGTTTCTGGATCGCCATTCTTGCTCAAGTATTGGTCTGCGCCGAGGTTCAACGCCTTGATGGCAACTTCTTCTCTACCTCTCCCAGTGAATATCAGAAAAGGAACAGTGTTGCCACTCTGCCTTAGTTCCTTAAGAAATTCAAGCCCGTCTTTGCCAGGCATCTGGTAGTCAGAAACCACAGCATCGTATGTTTCTTCCTTCAGCTTTTCCTTAGCCTCTTCAACAGAAGTTGCCATATCCACTTGAAATGGGCCTTGCATTTCCAAGCATTGTTTTGAGATCTCTGAAAAGCCAGCTTCATCATCGACGTGCAAGACCTTAAGTGGCCTTTTCTCGTTTGAGTCGACCACTACTTCTGCAGAAGACTCAACAGCATATTCAGTCACGCAAACCACTTCTATGTTCCCATAGCTGGTAACAGCACATTCAGCAAGCAGTCTAATTGCTGATAAAACAATTATGAAGTCATAATCAATACCCAAAGTCGAAAAAAGTCGATGCTTATCCAAGTGCGGGCTAGGCCCTTTTCTTAATTTCAACCCTCGCTTCTATCTCGTATCGAGCAAGCTTTTCTATTACTTTGGAGCTTACTTTGTCTGGTGAAACGCCTATGCTCAGATCGCCCCGAACTTCTACGTGCACCCGAGGGTTCGACCCGCTGTTCGTTAGAGGCAGTATGACAGCATCATGAAATTTTGCCCATTTTCTCCAGTCCAACTCCACAGAAACGCCCACTGATGGGCATTGATCTGAAACTGAAGGTATGGTATTATACCTTTCTTTTGGTCTGCTTGGTTGTTCGCAAATCCTTCTTTCTTCAGCGGGTCGGTTAATGTTCCGAACGCTCGTATGTTGTATTTCATGACAACCCCCATTCTCAGTTTCAGATACTGCTTCTGTTTGATCGTAAGTCGCACCCGGTTTTTCATGTTCTGCAGCACGCGCGCTAATATTCTTGAGAGCCAGTCCAACACAGTTGCTTGACAGAGGAAAAGCAGTGATGATGAACGTCTGCGTGGAACCGTCTTCAAAGGTCCGGTTATATGTTCCCACGTCTCTTGGTTTATTGGATCGCATTACCTCAACAAGAGTCTGCGGAATTCCTTCTTTGTCTGCTTCAGGAAATACTTCAGTGATTTTTTTTCCACAGACCTGGTCCATAGGCATTCTCAACAGTTTTGCGCCAGCAGCGTTGGAAACAACGAGCCTGAATGAATCTAGATTATCCCAATCCTCGAGGGAAAAGACGACGATACTTCTTTGGAAGTTGGTGACAAACTCCTGGTGTATCCATGCGCAGGCTCGTCTCAGTGATTTGTTGAAGTCGAAATCGGACTCCTTCCAGTTGAAATCCATCCCAATCTTTTCATATAGTCGCTTTGCGATGCAATACTCGAGAACGCTTGCTCCGCTGCCTAGGAGTTCGTTGATGACTCTTGTGAAAATTCCAGTTTTGAGCGGAATCTCTCTTTTCCTGACGTTGAGGCGTTCCAAGCAAAGATGAACCGCTGATTTCACCTCTTCTCCGAGAGAGGACAGAGACTCGTCTATAGCTTGAAGCAAGAGAAAGTCCAAGTCGCTTTTCAGCAATGACAAATCCTCTTAGCACACGCATACAATGTTCAAGCTGGAGACCTAAACCGGTTCCCAACTTAACGTGTCATGCGCGTTTCTTCCTGTGAAGCATTTGTCCGTAGCAGTTTAGCCGTTCGTTCTTTGACGAAAACCTTAACTTTTTCCTCGGTCATCAGATCCTCTTCTTTTCGTTTTTTCAGTCCCTTTTCTATTGCCTCTAGAAGTTTGTCTGGCATAACTGGCTTCACCAGATAGTCATCAGCTTCCTGTCTCACTGCCTCAATAGCATTTTCGACCGTCGGGTAACCTGTTACGATGATTTTTACAGTTCTCGGCGTTGATTCACCAAACGCTGCCAGCAATTCTGTTCCTTCAACGTCTGGAAGTCTAATGTCTAACAAGGCCACATCAAAGGTTTTTTCCTTCGCTTTGTCCATCGCCTTTCTCCCTGTGTAAGCTATGTCTGTTTCATATCCTTCCTTCTCCAGCAACAGGCTTAACGCATCACACGTGGTCTTGTCGTCTTCTACGATGAGGATACTCTTTTTCTCATCCTTCAATCTTCTTCACCTCTCCCTGGCTCAATTCTCAACATATCGGGCTTTGTAGGTGTCGACTTGTTCTTTTGATCGATATTGCGCGCGAGTTTGTTACGCAATATTTCCTGAACCAAAGCAAGAAGGATCGTCATAGCCTAGAATACTAAAAAGTTATGAATTCAAAAGATGGATTGCTCCTTCCTCGCGCGCTAACAGCTGATGGAACAACGTAAAAGCCTTGCACAAAAGAACGTGCAAACAGGCCGCCGACAGCATTTCAAGGAATATTCGATGAATATCCCGTTAAACAAGCCCATTCCTTTGAGAACTAGTCGCAGTTCAAAGACTATTATAGCATGACAAGAAGACCGTTCTCTTGTTTGCCCTTTGAGGGACAGAGGAAGAAAAGGGTTTGAAACACGACTGTCACACGATTTTGCAACAGAGACACATAAGACCCCCATATTGTAAGAGTGCGCGTACTAACATAGTTAACATTGAAAACCTAGCATCTTGTCACAAGAATAGCGCACGCAGCAGACAAATGCTTTCGCAACCCCTCCTGTGGAATTCTCTTCCTCGCTCTTATGCCCGCGATAGTTACATTCGTATTCTTGCCTGTGAGAAAAATGAGACAAATGAAAATGCCTAGACGCCACTCCGAACGCGGACCACAATAAAAGACAGGAAGGCAATACGAGAAAAACTGAAAATCAGATGCCCCTTCTTTGGCAATTCTTATTATGATATCAAAAACAAGTGTCCTTGTTGCAGTCAAAGACCACTTGACTCAGGTTCGAAAGGCACTTAGGTGTGGGAGAACTTCAAAAGGGTCTGTGCGAAAATACGCTGCCATTTAGCGCGCGCATATCATACAAGTGCGCGTTACTGCAGCAGGGTAGTACAGAAAGTTTAAAACTCCTTAAGTTGCAAGGTATTAGTCGCAGGAGGAAAGCAGTATGGAAACAAGCAAACTCTACGCTCTGCCGAAGCTGCCGTACGATTACGGAGACCTTCAGCCCTACATGTCCAAAGAGCAATTGACGATACACCATGACAAGCATCATCAGGGATACGTCAACGGTGCAAACGCGATACTCCAAAAGCTGGACAAGGCCAGAAAGGAAGGAGCAGACTTGGATGTCAAATCCACCTTGAAGGAACTCTCCTTCAACATAGGCGGAAATCTTCTCCACTCACTGTTCTGGAACAACCTAGCACCACCTAAGAAAGCAGGCGGAAAACCGGGCGGAGCCCTCGGCGACGCATTAGACAAGGAGTTCGGAAGCTTCGACAGGTTCAAGAAAGAATTCACTCAAGCAGCCCAGAGCGTCGAAGGCTCGGGATGGGCCGTGTTGACCATCGACAAACAAACAAAAAGACCCACAATAATGCAGGTAGAAAAACACAACACCAACGTCTACCCAGGCTTCCACATCCTCATGGTCCTAGACGTCTGGGAACACGCATACTACATCGACTACAAAAACGACAGAGCCAAATACATAGATGCATTCTGGAACATCGCCAACTGGAACAAACCAAACGAAAGACTCCAAGAATTCCAAAAAACCTAAAAAAGCCAAAACAACCCCTAACAACCCACACTTTCTTTACCCCCACGAAAATTGAAAAACAAAAAAATCACGAATTGAGCACTCAAATGCAAAGGCTCACACACGAACAAGCCAACCATACGGAAGGCACATTCGCCAACATTCGCACCATCAAACCCAAACTAAATTATTATATGCAAGGCTGATAATACGCTAATCACGAAACGGCGAGTGTAAAAATGGAGAAAATCCGAGTTAACGGCAAGAACAAGACGCATAAAGTTTTGATGTACGCGATAAGTACGTGCGCATGGTGCAAGATGACGAAGCAGTTCTTGAAAGACAGCGACATCGACTACGAGTACGTCGACGTTGACATGGCCAGCGACGAAGACCATGAGAAAATCAGAAAGGAAATCACGCGCCTCGGAGCCTCACCTAGCTACCCTATGGTAATCGTCGACGAGAAAACCGTCATCACCGGCTTCCGCAAGGACAAGATAAAAGAGGCACTCGAGATTTGATCACGCTGGAAAAGGTCCGGCAGAGAGCTGAAAGCGACGCAAAAACCTACGGCTACTACCTGCATCCCGACCCTCAGTTTCTCCAAGACCTCCTCGAAGGACTGAGAAAAAACGAAGAACGGTACGGCTATCCTTCATGCCCCTGTAGACTCGCCACAGGAAACCTCGAGCTCGACCGAGACATAATCTGCCCATGCGACTACCGAGACCCAGATGTCGCCGAATACGGAACCTGCTACTGCGCACTATACATGCGAAAAGACCTGTATGAAGGCAAAACACCCATAAACCCCATCCCTGAACGCAGACCCCCAGAAAAACAAGCCAGAGCCTATGGCACGACAGGAGCAACCATACCCAAGCCAGCAGCCCAACAAACCCCTGAAACCAGACCAGCCGCCCCTGTGCAGCCCGATGTGGTCAAGAAGAAACTCTGGTACTGCAAACAATGCGGCTACGTCGTATTCCGCGAAGATCCACCCTACGTCTGTCCAATCTGCAAGGCAAAGAGAGAAATGTTCGCTCAAATAGAAATAGGCACAAAAGTGCAGGGATAAGGCAAGAACAGGACACGAGCGTCTACTTCGTCACCGCTATTTCAATCTTCTTCCAGTCTTTCTTCACATCCCGCAATGAAGTCACAGCTCCGACTATCGTGCCTTCCAGGATTTTTTCAACGAACTCGTTCAAGTCTATCTCTTCACCGTCAACCAACAATTTAGCTTTCAAACACTATCACCCCCAACCTAACGCGTCATCCAGAGAGTAAAAAGCTTCTGTAAACCTTTTCTAGCAAAAGAACTCAAGAAGGACAGAGTGATAGGGTTGAAGAACAACGCTGTGGAAGCGGACATGAAAACCAGAGCGTCAACGATAATCAGACTGCTGGAAAAGGAGTATCCACAGGCAAAGGTAGCCTTGAAATACAACAATCCGCTGGAGCTTCTGGTCGCCACGATCCTTTCAGCCCAGTGCACCGACGAAAGAGTAAACAAAGTCACTGCGACACTGTTCAAGAAGTACAGAAATGCAGGGGACTACGCCGACGCGGATTTGACGGAGCTTGAGCTGGACATAAGACCGACGGGTTTTTACAGGAACAAAGCCAAGAACATCAAGCAGACCGGCCAGATACTCGCGGACAGGTTTAGTTCTCAAGTTCCGAAAACGATGGAGGAGATGCTGCAACTGCCCGGCGTGGCCAGAAAAACCGCGAACATCGTCCTGCAGAACGCCTACGGAATCATCGAAGGAATAGCAGTGGACACACATGTGCGCAGAGTGTCCAAACGGCTCGGGCTTACGGAGAACGAAGATCAAGACAAAATAGAACAGGACCTTATGGAAATCATCCCGAAAAACGAGTGGATGAGAATCACTGACCTGCTCATATTCCTAGGCAGAAACGTGTGTGTGGCCAAGAAGCCCCATTGCGAAGCGTGCGTGCTAAACAAGATATGCCCCTCAGCCTTCACATTCGACTGAAAAGTCAAGTCACAAATCAAGCGACAACGAGTTTCTGACGCTCTCTTTCCTAGAAATCATACTCTAGAAAAATATAATTCGCTGATCATCCAATAGGCTGTGCGGGATTGACTTGTCTGGACAAAATGCTGATGGGCCGAAGATAGTGGTCGTGGGCGCGGGGTTCGTTGGGACGGCCTTCGCGTATTCTCTTCTCATCCGCGGGTTGGCTTCCCAAATCGCCATTATAGACGTCAACAGGGAAAGGGCTGAGGGCGAGGTCATGGATTTGAACCATGGAATGGCGTTTGCTCAGCCTGTAAGAATATGGGCTGGCGACTATCCTGACTGTCAGGACGCGGACATCGTCGTCATCAGCGTGGACAGGGGGCAGAAGATTGAGCAGTCGCGGCTGGAGCTTGCTCGGGGAAACTTCGAGTTGATGAAACAAATCGTGCCCAACATCACGAAGTACAATGACAAGTGCATCTTACTCGTCGTGACCAACCCGCTGGATGTTATGACCTACGCCGCTTTGAAACTCAGCCGTTTTCCCAAAAACAGAGTGATCGGATCTGGAACAATCCTGGACACTGCTAGGCTTCGATACCTGCTGGGTGAGCGTCTTCAGGTTGATTCCAGAAACGTGCACGCGTACATCATAGGGGAACACGGTGACAGCGAAGTGCCCGTGTGGAGCCTCGCAAACGTCGCGGGCATCAGGCTGAAGGACTATTACCCGTTGGCCAATGTGCCGTACGACGCGGTTGAGCTAGAAAACCTGTTCTTGAAGGTGAGGGGCGCCGGATACGAAATTATAAAGCGTAAGGGCAGGACTTTCTATGCGGTCGCCTTGGGAATGACGAAGATCGTGGAGAGCATCGTTCGAAACGAGAACGCCGTGGCAACCGTGTCTTGTCTGCTCGAGGATTATTATAGCGTGAGCGACGTTTGTCAGAGCGTTCCGGTCATTCTCAACCGAACCGGCATAAAAGAAACCATCAGGCTTCCGCTCGATGAAAAGGAGATTGCTGATTTTCAGAAGTCAGCCACTATCATAAAAAACGTGGTGAACTCACTGGGCCTCTGAATAGTAATTCTTTGTGACTTCAGAACATTGCAAATTGCGCGCCGTGAGTCGGGCAATAGCGTGTCGCGTAGCTTTGTTGGGCTTCAGGCGGATATTCGAACCCTTGCTTCTGAGTACTCAAAACTTTTTTGAGACTCAATTTTATGCCAGCCCACAAGCGAGCCTAACCGGCGAAAATTCGATGCATTCTCGAACCGTGACTACGCTAATCTTTGTATGGACAAAAACTGATTTAAACCGAGGACACCATATACGCTGAACATGGTTGAACCGGTTCACATTCTTGGTTTCGCTGGAAGTTTAAGGAAGGATTCATACAATAAAGCATTGCTGCGGGTTGCAGCTGAACTGATGCCGAAGGATGCGGTGTTCGCGACTTTCGATCTTGAAGGAATCCCTCCGTTCAATCAGGACTTGATAACTCAGCCACCTGGAAAAGTTGAGGACTTCAAGAGCAGGATCAGAGCGGCGGATGCAATACTGATAGCGACGCCTGAATACAACTATTCTATCCCAGGAGTGCTCAAGAATGCAATCGATTGGGCTTCAAGGCCGCCAACTGATAATGTCTTCTACGACAAGCCCGTGGCCATAATGGGCGCATCCACGGGGATGCTGGGAACAGCGAGAGCGCAGTATCACCTGCGACAATGCTTCGTCTTCCTAAACATGCACGCTGTCAACGAGCCGGAAGTCATGGTAAGTTATGCACGAGAAAAAATCGATGCAAACGGCAGGCTGAAAGACGAGAAAACAAGAAGATTGATTGGAGAGCTTGTTGAAAGCCTGATTGCTCTAACCGCGAGAATGGCGAAACAGTGAACCGGGCGCGCCAGGCGTGAACCTATAGAATTTCGCGATGTTTCATCCGGCTACTTGTAAAGGAATATCGTTTGAAAGAGTGAAGTATATATTTTTGTTTGACACGCTAAAAGTCTGCAAACCAAACGGAGAGGCTTCAATGAGCGAAGAACAGAAGGAACCGCAAGAATACGCTGACCAAGCGGAGGCCTTGGCAAGGGCTTTGGATACGGAGAAGAAGCGTTCAGAGGAGTATCTCACCAGATTAAAGTACGCGCAGGCAGATGCTGAGAACCTGAAGAAAAGATATGAAAGACAGATGGAGGAGGTCAGGAAATACTGCACGGAACCTCTCATCATGGAGCTTTTAGATGTTGTTGACGAGTTGGAGTTGGCTGTCAAGTCTGGCCGTTCCGCCAACTCTGCGGAGGCGGTAATTGAAGGTGTTGAAATGACCCTGAAAAAACTGAAAAAAGTGCTTGAAAATGAAGGAGTCTCTCCTATAGAGTGCTTGGGTAAACCTTTCGATCCCTCGAAACACAACGCTGTCGCCAAGACAGAAAAAGAAGGTGAGGAAGGATGCACTATAGCTGAAGAAGTCCGAAAAGGTTATACCATGAGGGAAAAAGTGATTAGACCGAGCGTTGTTAAGGTTGTGGTGAAACCTTCGAAATCACAAAAGGAGATGAATTTAGATGAGCAATGTTAAAGCAGGAGAAAAAATACTCGGCATAGATTTGGGAACGACAAACTCGGCCGCGGCCATTTATGAGAACGGACGAGCAACGGTCATACCGAGTGCCGAAGGGCCAACAATGGCGGGAAAAATGTTCCCCTCAGTCGTGGCCTTCACCAAGGACGGCCAGCTGTTAGTAGGTGAATCGGCAAAGAGACAGGCAACCGCCAACCCTGAAGGAACTGTATACGAAATAAAAAGAAAGATGGGGACCGATTACAAAGTAAGCATCTATGGAAAGGAGTATACCCCACAGCAGATTTCATCATTTATTCTGCAGAAGATAAAGAAAGACGCCGAAACTTATCTGGCAGTTCCAATAAAGAAAGCGGTGATCACGGTGCCTGCCCACTTCAACGACAACCAACGCCAAGCCACAAAGGACGCAGGGGAGATCGCAGGCTTCGAAGTTGCAAGAATAATCAACGAGCCAACGGCAGCTTGTCTTGCGTATGGAGTCGACAAGGTCCAGAAAGAGATGAAGATACTTGTCTTCAGCTTTGGCGGAGGCACCCATGACGTGACCGTGATGGATTTCGGAAAAGGAGTTTTCCAAGTGCTGTCAACCAGCGGCGACACGCAGATCGGCGGCACCGACCTGGACAAAGCAGTCATGGATTATCTCCTTGACGAATTCAAAAGACAGACAGGCGTCGACCTGGCTGCAGACAGAAATGCCATGGGAAGGCTTAAGGAAGCCGCAGAAAAAGCAAAGATAGAACTGTCGACGTTGATGGCGACAGACATTGACCTGCCGTTCCTGTACTCTGACACTTCTGGGCCAAAACACTTGCACATCACTCTAACCCGAGCAAAACTTGAGGGACTGGCCCAGCCGATAGTGCAGAAAACACAAGGCACGATAGTTAAGGCGCTTGAAGGCGCGAAGCTGACCCCGAAAGATATAGATAAGATAATTCTCATCGGTGGCATGACGAGAATGCCCCTTGTTCAGAGGTATGTGGAACAGATAATGGGCAAACCAGCTGAAAGAGGCATAGATCCAATGGAGTGTGTTGCAGTCGGCGCCGCGATACAGGCAGCGGTGCTCACCGGAGAAGTGAAGGATCTGCTCTTGCTCGACGTTACGCCTTTGTCGCTCGGCGTTGAAACGCTTGGCCACATATTTACAAGGATACTTGAAAAGAACACCACCATCCCCACGCGGAGAAGCCAGATATTCACAACCGCGGCAGATTTTCAGACGGCGGTCACGATTCACGTGCTTCAAGGAGAACGGACGATGGCGTCGGACAACGTCTCCCTAGGCATGTTCAACCTAGAAGGGATACCCCCATCTCCTAGAGGCGTTCCGCAGATAGAGGTAACCTTTGACATAGACGCAAACGGAATACTCAACGTTACCGCCAAGGACTTGGGCACAGGAAAAGAGGCGAAAATAACGATAACTGCCTCAACAAAGCTGTCAAAAGAAGAGAAAGAGAAACTGATCAAAGATGCCGAACAATTTGCTGAACAAGACAAGAAGAAGCGTGACGAGGCCGAGCTGAGAAACAACGCGGACAACCTCATGTACACGGCTGAAAAGACAAAGAAAGATCTCGGAGAAAAACTCGCACAGGACCAGAAGAACAAGATAGACGCGGCCGTTTCTGCATTGAGAGATGCATTAGCGGGCAGCGATTTGGAGAAAATTAAAGCGACGTCTGATGAACTAACCAAGGTGCTTCAGGAGGTCGGAACAGCTGTTTATCAGCAAGCTGCTGCACAACAAGCGAAGCAGCAAGCTCCACCGCCCGGCGGCGGGGAGCCTCCAACAGGCGGCGGAAGAGTAGTTGACTCCGAGGATTTTAAGGTGAAGTGAGCGCTTCGGACGATATCGTTTAAACTCTCGAGATCTTTAGTCTGATGGTAGAACGATGGCGAGCAAGAGAGATTACTACGAAGTCCTTGGCGTTCCAAGAACTGCCTCTGTGGATGAGATCAAGGATGCTTACAGAAAGCTGGCAATGCAGTATCATCCCGACCGGAACAAGGCTCCTGAAGCTGAAGAGAAGTTCAAAGAGATTTCCGAAGCCTACGCTGTCCTGTCAGACGCGGAGAAACGAAGACAGTACGGCACGCTAGGCCACGCGGGATTTGATCAACGCTACACGACTGAAGACATTTTCAGGGGTGCAGACTTCGAATCGATATTCAGGGACATGGGCTTCAACTTCGGCTTCGGAGACTTGTTCAGCACGATTTTTGGTCAACGTGACTTCGAAGAAAGAGTCACCAGGGGCAGGGATCTTGGCTATGATTTGGAAATAACCCTGGAGGAAACAGCACACGGAACAGAGAAAGAAATCGGGTTCAAGAGAATCGAGAAGTGCGATGTCTGCGGCGGCACGGGAGCTGCTCCTGGCACGTCTCCAAGGGCTTGTCCCAGCTGCAGGGGCGCTGGAAGGATTCAGAAGGTGAACAGGAACAGTTTTGGAACATTCGTGCAGGTTGTACCCTGTCCTACGTGTCGTGGAAAAGGGAAAATCATTGATTCGTCATGCCCAACGTGCCGGGGCACGGGCTTACTGCGAAAGCAGAGGAATATAACAGTGAAGGTGCCGCCCGGCATCGATGAAGGGTATCAGCTTAGACTCCAAGGCCAAGGAGAAATGTCGCCAGAAAGCGATTCCCCAGGAGACCTCTACGTCTTGATTCATGTAGCACCTAATCCGTATTTCAGGAGAGACGAAGACGACCTGCTTTACGACTTGAAAATAGGTTTTCCACAGGCTGCCCTCGGCGCAAGAGTCTCAGTGCCCACGTTTGAGGGGAACGTTGACGTAGACGTGGCCGCGGGGACTCAGCCTGGAGAGGTTATCAGACTGAAGGGCAAGGGTATGCCGAAGTTTAGAGGGTATGGAAGAGGCGACCTTTTGTTGCGAGTTGATATCGCAGTGCCCGAAAAACTCACAGAGCAGCAGAAAGCCCTGCTTGAAGAACTGGCTAAAGAATTCGGCCAGACCGTCCGGCCTAAGAGCCACAGGCTGAGGTTCTAGACAAACGCGCGGTGACGCAGAATCGAGCGCGAGCTATTTCGGTACTCTGTAGCGCCAAGCCACCACCAAGGCCCAGAACATCGGAATAAGCGATATGACTACCAGCACATAGTTCAAGTTGGGACTAAGGCCGTCTGGAAATTGAAAAGTTAATATGAATTCGCGGGCGAAGAACTCCCACAGAGCCAGATAGGAAATTGTTACGGACACGGCGAGAGTGATTAGGCCAAGTCTGCGCGCGTTCTTTATTTCTAGTATGTCTATGTGGGCCCTCAGAGTGTCCACGAATACAGTGACGTGGTCAACGGATTCGTCTACTGCGTGCTGAATAAGAAGAACAAGGTCGCTACTGAAGCCGCCTAGCCTTTCCCTCAGAGAGTTCCATTCGTGGGACAGGTCCAGTATCCTCAATCTCTCTTTTTGCAGCTGCTGGTAGGTTTTCCAAAGTTCTGCCTCATCTTGTTCAAGCGTTTCGTTACTCGAAGTTCGCTTGAGTTTGCGACCAATTTCCATCAGAGCCTTGACAAGGGTTGTGAGCTTGTTCTGAAAATCCTTATCAACCTTCTGAAGCTGCTGAATTCCCTTCAATATCTCATCATAATCAACGTGGACAGCGAAATCGCTCATCTCATTAACCTCTTCTGCTGTTTCATTACTCACAAAGATAAAAATACTCTTTCTAATTTGGGAACAAATGAGTGTCATATCTACTCTTGCCTCTGTCAGATTTCTCACTTGTAGCACAGGAAAGACTATCTCTGCAACGCGGTGCAAGCAAGGTAAGCTAATCTTAATTCCTTTGTTCAGGGTCGACACCGCCAGCGCAGACGATACTCAGAGAGTTGTCCGATCGGACTATGAAGCGCCGGACAAGAACTGCAAAGTCGGAGACAAAGAACAGGTATCAGCGTTCGAAGGAGGATTGAGAGAATGCGCCCGGGGACAGTAATCTTGAATTAAGAATGGGGGCGCAGTCTTTTAGGGGATGCGTACGAGCGCATCATTTGTTTTCAGACTCTGTTTCTCTGTTCCTTAGCAAGTAGAGCACTAGAAGGGCTTCTACGATGATGTTGCCCACGGTGAACACAGATTCGGACAGCACGCCTGAGCCTAGCTGTATTGAAAAAATATAGAAGACAAGAAGACCGAGCAATGCAAAAACAAATACGAAGCTCTTTCCTGTCCTGAAAACACTGGCTTTTTTCTGTGTGTCCTCCTTGCGTCTTGATTTGCTGTTAATGAAGAGATAGATGCTGACGAGGGTGAGAAATATGCTGCTGAAGCTTATACTTAGGGCCCACCAAGCAAACAGGTCAATGTTGGGCATGTTCATTTGTCCTCCTTTAGTATTTGCATATTTTGTAGAAGAACACCTTGCCAGCGTCCACTAGAACAAGGTACGTCGCGACCATGAGCACCAGGAGCAGCCAGTACTCTGGTGGAAGCGGAGCGAAACCCATGAAGCTGCCGAGAATGGTAAAGGGAAGTATGGTTCCGAAGGCCACGCAAGACAGTGTAAGCAAGGCAAGCCATTTTCCCGGGCGGCTCGTGAAGAAAGGTATGCGTCGGGTTCTGATGACGAACATGACTAGTACTTCTGTCCAGAATGACTCTACGAACCATCCAGCTTGGAACAGGCTTTGTGCGTGAAGCTTCACCGCATCAGTGGCTCCCGGAAGTGCTGCTGCCGAAGCACCGAAAATGAAAAGCATTATGCCGAACGTTAGGAAGTCGTACAGTGAGCTGAACGGGCCGAAGAAAAGAGTGTATTTTCTCACGAAGCTCATGTCCCAGCGCTTTGGCGATTTGACGTATTCGTCATCGACATTGTCCGTGGGCAGGGTCATGTTTGAAATGTCGTAGAGCAGGTTCATGAAGAGGATTTGTGATGCCAGCATGGGCTCAAACGGAAGAAAGACAGAAGCGGCAGCGGCGCTGAACATGTTTCCAAAGTTCGAGCTGGTCCCCATCAGAATGTACTTCATGGTGTTTCCGAAAATCTTGCGCCCCTCATTTATGCCGTTAGCAAGTACGAGGAGATCCTTCTCGAGTAGCACGATATCGGCTGCTTCTTTTGCCACGTCCACTGCTGTATCGACAGATATTCCCACGTCAGCCTCGTAGAGAGCTGGAGCATCGTTCACGCCGTCCCCCAAGAAGCCTACGACATTCTTGTTTGCCTTCAGAGCCTTGATTATGTCGAGTTTCTGCTCAGGCGTGACTCTTGCGAAAATCGTGGTTTCTTCCACGACCGCCTTAATCTCGTTCCAGTTCATCTGCATTAAGTCTGAGCCGACCACAACTTTCTTAATAGGAATCTTGAGATCCTCACAGATTGTCTGAGCAACAAGTTCATTGTCTCCTGTCAATATTTTAACTGCCACTCCCATGTCATTCAGCTTGTCAAATGCATCGTGAGCATCTTTCTTGGGGGGATCGGTGAATATAAGGAAGCCAAGAAGAGTCAGATCTTTCTCGTCTTCAACGGAGTAGGAAGTCTTGCTTTCAACGTTTCTAAAGGCTACTGCGAGAATCCGGTAGCCGAGCTCTGAAAGACTGTAGAACTTTTCGTTGATTGCCTTCTGAACATCAGTTATCAATTCGATTCTTCCACTCACGTCGGCATACTTGCACCTGCTGAAGACAGATTCTGGAGCACCTTTGCTGATTAGGGCGAATTCACCATTCTTTCTTACAACAACGGACATCATCCGCCGCTGATAATCGAAAGGAACCTCATCGAGCTTTCGGTAAGGCTCAGCATCGCCTTGTGCATTGATTTGCTTGGCATATTCCCATATTGCAACGTCCATCGGGTTTCCGACAATGTTGTCTCCTATTACCGCTGCATTGCACAACAACGAATAGGTCAGAAGCTTGTGATCCTTTTCTTCACCGAGCGGGTAAACATCCTTGAGGGCTATCTTTCCTTCGGTAAGCGTGCCAGTCTTGTCGGTACAGAGAACGTTCATGTTGCCGAAATCCTCAATCGAGACCAAACGTTTCACGATGACCTTCACGTTGGACATTCTCCTCGCTCCCTGTGAAAGACTGATAGTTACGATTGCAGGCATCAATTCAGGTACGAGACCAACGGCAATTGCAAGGGAAAAAGTCAGGGACCAAACAAGGTCATGGCCGATTGCCGCATTTAGCGAGAATATCGAGATTGCGAGAACAATAGTTAGACTAAGAAGCATATTTCCATAGCTTTTGACCCCTTTTTGGAACTCGGTCTCAGGGTGGGTTCGGGTCAAGCTCCCTGATATCGCCCCCAACTTGGTGCGTTTACCAGTGGAGACTACAATGCCCTGAGCGGTTCCGTGAACCACCGCTGAGCCCATGAATAAGTAATTCGTCAACTGTTGAGGCGTAGGGTTCTGAATGTCAAGCCTTTCGGCCGTCTTCTCGACCGGAAATGATTCCCCAGTAAACGTTGCTTCGTTGGTCTCGAGATCCTTCAATTTCACGATTCGCATATCTGCAGGGACTAGGTCACCGACGTAAACCGAGACCAGGTCTCCTGGAACCAGCATTTTTGAATCGATTTGAGAGGATTTTGCGTCTCTGGTCACCACGGCCTTGATCGACACAGCCTGGCGAAGATCCTGAACTGTCTTCTCTGCTTTGTACTCATTGTAGAACCCCAAGACGACGGCTATGACTATCATTAATAGTATTACTATGGACTGGTCTGGCTCGCCAAAGAAACCCGCAATGGCAGCACACGCAACGAGAATAGCAAAAATAGGGTTCTTGAATTGTCTGAAAAGCACTTGGATTCGGCTAAATGGATGAACGGCCAGCTCGTTGAAGCCGTTGATCTTAAGGCGACGTTGGACTTCCTGCTCGGTTAACCCCTGCTCACTCGTCTCGAGGGATATATAAACATCCGTAGGAGGGATAGACCAATAATCCGTTTCGTTGTTTGCGGTATGTTCCTTTACCGTGTTCTTGAATCCGCCTCAAGCATGGTCCTCTTGACATTCAACAAGGTTTTACTGGTAATACTGTCGGGCGGTATTTAGGCGTTGCGTGATGGTTCTCATGTTCCAAGTTGAGCAGACGCCTAGACTTGGTCGGGTTCCTCGTGGATGTCGATTCTTGCTATGCTGGGATAAGCCTTCTTGATGTCGCTTTCGAGCCTGTTGGAAATCTCGTGTGCATTCTTTATGGTTAGTTTCGAGTCGAATCGACAGTTAAGGACGACGTGGATGATGTCGCCGAATCTTCGAATTCTGATATCGCTGACACTCTTGACTTCGGGAAATCTTCTTGCAACGTCCTCGATGTATGACACAAGCTCGGTTTCGACGCCTGTGAGTTCTTTTGATATGCGCTCTGACGCGGATTCAATGTGGACGGTTACTCCAGATACGTCTGCATTTAGTGTCCTTATCCTTTTTTCAACCTCATCAGCCACTTCGTGCGCTTGCTTAACCGTCATGTTTGCGCTGACCTCAAGGTGTAAGTCCACGTACAGTTTCCCGTCGACCGTTTGTATGTGTATGTTGTGAGCGCCTCTTGAGCCGGGTGCTCCTTCTGCAGCGTCTTTGACTGCTTTCCATATGCTTTCGCGTTCAGACTTGACGGGTTCTGTGTCAACGGAGATTCTAGCGTTAGGATATTGGGTTCGAACTTCCTTTTCAATGTCGAAGGCGATTCTGTGTGCATCTTCGGTGCTGATGTTGCTGGCTAAGAAGACGTGAACATCCACATCGAGTCTTTTGGCGCTAAGGCGCACAGTGACGTGGCGGATCCCTTTCACATCCTTTATTGCTTCGACTTTTTTTCTTATTCTCTGTTCTATCTGTTGCGGGGACCGATCAACCAGCGGAAGGGGCAACGTCGACATCTCAGCTAACCTTTTGCCCAGTGAGAATATATATCTGTTAGCGTTCCATTTCGGTCGATACAGTCAGCAGTGTGACTGATAACTTCAAGCGCAGGTAAAGTTCGAAAATTGAAGTGGTCAACAATGAAGGAACCCGATTCCATAAGAACCCTGGCCAACGACAGATCTTTGACGAAAAACATAATCAACTATGTCATATCTCGCCAAAACGTGGATGGCGGCTACACCTTTGTGGAAGAAAACGATTCCAACGCACAAGACACCTACTATGGATTGGCAATCTTGAAATTATTGGGCTCGCCTTTTCCTAATGTTGACAACACAGTGGAATGGCTACGTGAATTCGGGTTGGGCAGCATCTACTCCTACTATTACGTTGGTAAAGCCTTATCGCTGTGCGGCGAAGACTTGGGCAATCGTTTCCGGAAATACGTTGTCTCAACAATTGCTGCGAAAAGACATCTCGGGTCTGTAGACGTCTATTTCGAGGTCGCTTCAGAGTTTCGAGCTACTCATATGGTTCTGGAACTCGCCAACTTGCTGGGCGTCGACCCGGGCAACGACGTTGCAGAATGGCTGCTTAGATACAAGAATGTAGACGGCGGGTTTGGGGCGCACAAGCATTCTAACGTTAACTCAACGTACTATGCCACGGCTTCTCTTGATCTGTTGGGTTTTGATATGAAGAGCTTGCAAGGCACTACAGCATTTCTTAGGTCATGCGAAAAGCCTTATGGGGGCTTCACAGTTGTTCCTCACTCTTTCGCGCCTTACATGGAGCACACCTACTATGGGGTGATGGCTCTTGACGCGCTCGGAGAAAACTGCAAGTTTCGACCGCAAACGGTTGATTTTGTGCTCAGGTGTCAGAACGGGAATGGAGGCTTCGCTCGAGCAGATCTCGGCATCTCAACTTTTGAAAACACGTTTCAGGCAGGGAGCATAGTGCAAAAACTTGCTCAGGCATGAAGCGGTAGCTCGCGCCCATTATCAGAATATACCTCTTTTCCCATTTGTTTGTTGCAGAACCGTGCTACTATCGTGTTTCAAGTTCCGTTCCTGCTGTTCCTGAAAAAGACTCTAGGAGTCAAAGTGCGCAAAGCTCCCTGCGTGTTGATTGCTCCTCAGTTTCTCTTCATGTATGCAATGGTTTTTTCATAGAGCTTCTGGAAGTGTTCTCCAAAGGTCTTGTCGCCTCTCTCCTTTCTAATAGCCATGATCCAGGGTTGCAGTTTTTTCCAGTTTGAGATTATGTAGGTATCTAGGCGGTCAGCTATGACGTCGATGTCTATGAATTTCTTTTCTATCAGGAAACCAACTTCCTCAAAGAAGGCTGTGACCTCGTAAGGATAGTCGCTCGCTTCGTAGTCCTCTGCCATTTGTGCCTTGTATTTCTCATAGTCTTCAAATTGGAATTTGTCCTCAATCCACCTGAAAGCCTTGTGAAGTCGGTCACTCTCTGCCCAATCGAAAAGCTTCAGTGAAATCTCCAGATCCCTGTGCTTCTCCATATGCTTGAGCTGAAGCAAGATGAAAACTGTTGCAGAAATGCCAGCGACCGCCGAAAGAACAGCGGCCCAATCCGTTAGAGTAACCAAATTTCGACCGTAACTCCTCGTAGATTGTCCAAGTTCTGTCGTATTAAACTTCGCGTCGGTAAAGGCTCTCGTACTGACATGAATTTGCGAATTCGTTATATGGGCGAAGATTTTGGCACAGCCTTAGACCAAAAAACAAGCGTGCAAGTTCCAGACCACAAGGAATGTGAAAAACCCATAATTCTTAAATCCCTAGGACGAAGAACTAAAGGGCGAGTAGTGCTGGAAACATTGGAAAGTGCCTTCAAACTAAGGACGCTCAAACTATCGGCAGTCGCGATAACAAGCGTAGTTTTCGTTGAAGTGACCATCGGCCTGGTAGTTAACAGCCTTGCAATTGTAAGCGATGGTTTGCATGCATTGCTTGACGCTTCAACTACTCTTGTCCTTTTTTTGGCAATGCGTGAGTCTGCAAAGCCCCCTGATGAAGAACACATGTACGGGCATGAGAAATTCGAATCGATAGGCGGTTTCGTAGGTGGGCTTGCGCTTGTAGTTGTAGCATTGCTTATCATATATGAGGCCGTCTTGAAGATATGGCGTGGACAAAGTATCAACTTGGGGCTAGAGTATGTGGGCTTCATAGCTATTGGCTACACTTTCTGCATAGATTTTTTCAGAGTCGGAACACTCGTTAAGGCGCGCAAGAGTGAAAGTGCAACAATGAGAGTCGGGTTCTATCATGCTATTGCAGACTTGAGTTCAACGGTAATAGCATTTCTGGGATTTGGATTGGCGACTTTAGGGTTCTATTACGGAGATTCCATTTCTTCGATGGCACTTGGGGTTTTGTTGACTTACCTTAGCGTGAAGCTTGTTTGGAGCAGTGGAATGGAGTTGACGGACACGATATCAAAAGAGGTGGCGGACAAGGTCAGGCATGAAATAGTCGGAACACAAGGGATGTGCAAACTTGAAGCTTTGAAAATCAGAAAAGCAGGAGAAAAGACCTTCGTCAGAGCAACTGTCCATGTGCCGGACTATCTGAATCTTGAAGAAGCTCACGAATTGACTTCCAAGATAGAGTCAAACATTAGGAGCGTGTTGGGAAACTGCGACGTTGCAATACACACTGAGCCTTGCAAGCCAGGAATGCCTACCGAAAAGCTCGTAGAGAAACTTACGCTAGAGGTTCAAGGTGTAGAAGAAGTGCATGAAATCAGCACTGCGCACACGGGTGGAAAACTGTACATTACCTTGCACGCCAACGTGGATCCGAAAATCTCAGTTGAAACAGCCCATGAGATAGCTCAAGAGATCGAAAACAGAATTGAAGAAAGAATACCCGAAGTGGAAGATGTGACCGTACATATGGAACCTTTTAGTCCCAGGAGACGAAAGGGTTCGATGGTTAACGAGGAAGAAATCAGTCGTACAGTTCACAGCATAGCAGACAACTATCGGCAGGCCTTTCGAGTCAAAGGAATAGTAACTTATGTGGCTAGAAAGAAGCTTTACATAAACATCGACTGCAGTTTCGCAAAGCAAATCTCGCTCAAAGATGCGCATGAAATGGCTTCAAAGGTTGAAGAGCAACTTAGAGAGCACTTCGCCGAAACTATTGTCACTGTTCACATGGAACCAAGCTAGTCGCTCGTCCAGGTCATTGGGAAAGCCTATATGGGCAAGACTTACTTTTAGTTTGAAATGAGTTCGTTGGCAATGGATAACGACAATGACTACATATTAAAAGTGTCAAATCTTAGTGTGAGGATTCAGAACCAGGCGATCTTAGATAATGTGAATTTCAAGGTCCGGAGGGGAACGACGTTGGCTGTTCTGGGACCTAACGGTGCGGGCAAAACAGTTTTGTTCAGGACATTGCTGAATCTGGTGCCATATGACGGGAAGGTCGAATGGAAAGGAAAAGTGAAGATAGGTTACGTGCCTCAAAACATTGCTGTTGGCGATATTCCCATTTCTGTGAAAGAGTTCTTGTCGTTCAGGGACGCGTCAGATGTTCCCAGTTGTCTTGATGCGGTCAGACTTGACGGAAAAGACGTGTCGGGCAAGAGGTTAGGTATACTGTCTGGCGGTCAGTTGCGGAGGGTGCTGATCGCGTGGGCTCTGATAGACAATCCCAACGTGTTGCTTTTCGATGAGCCAACGACTGGCGTTGATATCGGCGGTGAAGAGCCTATTCTCGTTATGCTCAACGAGCTGAAGAAGAGTAAGAATATGACGATACTCTTGATAACACATGATGTGCACATCGTAAACGAGTATTCAGACTATTTGTTAGCCCTGAACAAGTGTGTGAATTTTTTCGGGGAATCGAAGGAAATAATGAATCCGACCGTTCAAAGAACGCTCTACGGCGAGACAGTGTGCGTTGGAGCGCCACAAAGATAGAAGGTGTTGTTTGCGTTAGAGACGTTGATTCTTAGCTTATCGATAGGGGTTGCAGTGGGTGTTTCAGGCGGCTATCTGGGCTCTCTCATGGTATTGAAAAAAATGGCGCTTGTTGGCGACGCATTTTCGCATGTAGCGTTGCCTGGGCTTGCGCTGGGGCTTCTGTTCCATTTCCCCGTTTTCCTCGGGGCATTCGCAGTCCTCTTTGTCTCCGCCGTCGTCGTTTGGCAGTTGGGAAGGGTTACTAAGCTATCTTACGAATCTATAGTTGGAGCAACGTTCACGCTGGCGTTGGCAATAGGAATATTGATGGTGGTAAACGGTCAGCTTGATCTACTGGAGGCTCTCTTTGGCGACATAACAAACGTGACTCTGTTTGACGCAACAACAGCGGTAGCAATTTCCATTGTGGCGATTCTTCTCACGAAGATGATTTACAAGAAACTCGTCTTGGGAATGATTTCGGAAGAACTGGCAATCTCAAAAGGCATTAGCGTCTCTAAGACAGATCTTTTGTATCTTCTGCTGGTCTCCCTCGTAGTGGCAACGGGCATAAAAATCGTTGGAAGCCTATTGGTCGGTTTCTTGGTCGCGGTTCCTGCAGCATCCGCGAAAAACATAAGTTCTAACCTACTCAAATACTCAGTCATGAGTTCAGCATTTGGGGCCATCAGTGCGTCCTCGGGGGTCTTGCTGTCAAACTATCTGAACCTGCAATCAGGCCCCATGGTGGTTATTTCTGGAATCACGGTTTTCGCGGTAACAGTAGCGCTTAGATGGAAGGCAAAGTAGGCGCGCGTGAAGCTTGTGTCATGAAGCCACCTCAGAGAATAATCAAAATACGAGTTCAAAGCGAGTTCCTCTAACGCGCGCGACACTGGCCTGAAACCTATGTGATGCTGCGGATGTTTTCCAGGACACTGCCTAGACGGGAGACGTTCTTTATCGCGGTTCTGACGCGGTAGGGACTTTTAATCAGTCTAGCCATTTGCTTTGAAACAAAAGTTGGCCGTCGGGCAAAGTGGTAGAAGCCATCATGAATCATCCACCTTATTTCGCTGTAAGGCACTGCGGTGGGATATATCTCTGAAACTGCGATTCCTGTCTCCCAGTATTCGCCTCCTTTCAGAAGCCCCTTGGCTTCGCATTCGTCCCAGATATCAGTTCCAGGATAAACCCCCAGAATATTGAACTGCGGTACATCTATCGGAATTCTGTTTGCAAACTCTATCGTGTTTCGGATTTCTTCTCTGGTCTCATTAGGCGCCCCGACGATGAAAGATCCGACTATTATGTCAGCTCCCGCTTTTCTCGCTATTCTTACAGCAGTTCTAGATTGTTCAGGCGTTATCCGTTTGTTGTAGTAGTCCAGAATTCTTTGATTGGCGCTTTCGATGCCGAAATAGAGGACCTTGCAGCCTGCTTTGGCAGTTTCCCAGAACATTTCATAAGAGCCATTGTCGACTCTTCCTTCGCATATCCACTCCATGTCCAGCTTTTCCCTTCTCATCTCTCTACAAAGCCTGATGACGTTCTTCGGGTTACCCGTGAAATTGTCATCCACAAAGATGAACTGCTTGTACCCCTCCGAAGCAAGAAAACGCAGTTCTTCCATAGTATTCTCGACGGATCTGGGTCTCCACCTATTGTGAGCAAACTGTGTGCAACAACAGAATCGACATCTGTAGACGCAGCCGCGCGAAGAAACAACGCTGGTGAACTTTCTCGGAGCTATGTTGGCTCCTGCCATTACTGAGTGGTAGTCTTCGCCGACCAGTGAACGATCTGGAAAAGGAAGGCCGTCCAAATCCTTTATCAAAGGACTGTCAGCCGTGGAGGCCACTCCGCCCTCGTTCCTGAAGCTGATTCCGAGAACATCCTTCAACCTTCCCTTGTTCTTGAGACAATCCACCAGGTCGACGACTGTTCGTTCTCCTTCTCCACGCACGATGATGTCGACTGAAGGATACTTTCTCAGAACCCTTTCGGGATTGAATGTGGCGTAGTAGTTTCCGAAAACCACGGTAAGGTTCGGATTTTCCTTTTTGACCTCAGCGCTTATCATCGCGGCGGTACGGCCGGAGGTTGCGAACGTTGAAAAACCAAGAATGTCAGGGTTCTCGGCCTTCACCCATTTCGCCGTCTCTTTCACTGTGAGGCCTTTCGCTGCCTGATCGAGCACGGAGACCTCAACACCGTTTTGCTCCAGCACTGCAGCCAGATACAGGATTCCAAGAGGAGGCCAGGCGCCAAGGGATTTTTTCCTCTCGCGATCATCCAGATCTACGTTCGGACCAGCATTGACGAAAGAGAACTTCATACGTCCACCGTATTCCGCCTAAATCTTGGTTCAAGAGTATTTTCATTGATTTCATGTGCGAGCTTCTTCGCAACGGGCGCTCCTATCTCAGACTTTCCATGAGTGCCTGCATGCCGCTTGAAGCAAGAGTCAGCAACTCTAACGTTTTGTACGCGTCTGCCATGCTTTTGGCAGTGTACTCGACTCTTAAGCCGTCAATTCTCTTGATGCTGGTCAACAGTTCGGCAGCATCCGCAAATTGGCTTGCCAAGAAGTTTATCGCCATCCTCACGGGCTTCTTGGCGACCAACAGTCCGGCTTTGTCCTTTTTCTGAGCGGCGACTGCCTTTCTGACAGCTCTTCGCAGCTCCTTTTCAATACTGAGCATGCTCGCACTTTTTGCTGAAAGCCGGCTCATAGAGGTTTTCAGCGCAACGGTCTCAGCCCATGGCGCGGTTTTCTTGACATCATCCTCCAAGAGCTGGGCTTCACCGGCGACCAAAGCCACGGGAACGCCTAGCTCTCCGGCAACGTACGCGTTGAGGAGGAATTCACTAGCGGCCATTCCGTTTACTTCCACGCGGTTTATGCTCGCACCGCTGTAAGTGTGGTCAAACGTTGACTTTGCAGTGCCGAATTTGGCGTGGTACCCAAGAAACATCGCTGTTTTGCAACCTTCTATCCCGGAGACCATGCTTAGCGGGCGAGGAAAACCTCTCACGATCTCGACATACTCTGGCAAGTCGTCGATTAGAAGGTTAACCATAGGCCCGTGACTATCTGCAATGATGACTTTGTCAAAACCATTTTTGCTCAGCTCGTCCGCCGCAATCAACGTGATTCTGGTGGCGATTCTCCTTGCCTCTTCATACAACGGGCCCTTCAGATTCAAGTGACCCGGGATGACGATGTAAGGCATGCCTTCGAGATCAACGGAAATGAAAGCCTTCATAGAAGCCACTCATTACAGTTGTATAAGAATGTGATTTAAGAATTACTGTTCTCCGACAGCTCTTGTGATTGCGGACTTTCGAACACTCAGACGGCGGAAGCAGTTTGTCAAACCTGCAAAAAGATTCTTTTTTATATAAGCAGTGTGCGTAATAAATTCGGAGTATGCTGTGAAGGGATTTCGATGGCAGGAATGTTGTCAGTTAGAGAAGTGATGACGCGCGATGTTAAGGTCGTAAGAGAAGACACGAGCATGCAAGAAGTAATTGCAACCATGATGAAGTTTGACATAAGTAGCGTGGTTGTTGTCCAGAAGGAGAGGCCTATTGGACTGATAACTCATAAGGACATATTGACCAGAGTGCTTCAGCCAGAGCTCCTTCCCGCCACTTTGACCGCGAGAAACGTGATGTCGGCTAGCCTCGTCACCATAGGAGAAGAAGCCAGTCTGGAAGAGGCAGCAAGACTTATGGTCAGAAAGGGCTTCAAGAAGCTGCTAGTAGTGCAAGACGGCAAGCTCGTCGGAATTATCACAAGCATGGATATTGCCAGAGAAGAGCCTAAACTAACAAAGCTCTTTGAGGAACTGCTGAAATACTGCCCAAAACGCTGACAACGAAATTCAAGGTTCGGCGACAAGCAATTAACAAGAATATCGACAGTGCGCCCTGACGGCTCGTTAGGCCAACTGGACTTGATCATCCATCCACATGCCCATCTATTTCTATAGGCTCCTGTTGTAACATAGCATTAACTGACATTATAACGAGGAGCGGGCCACCTTTGACGGGCGCGCGCTCAACTCCATGCCCTATGAAGTTGACGCAGGCTTCACTCAGTTGAAAGGCCATAATGTTCTTCGATCATGTGATGGTACTGATCTACTGGCATGCTGGAGGCAACCGCTCTTTGCACAACTTCGCTTAGGGAGGGGTGAATGTGCATTCCTTCGACTATTGGCTCTGCACTCTGGGTAGGCGTGTACATGAGGTTTATTATCTCCTGGATAAGGACAGAGGCGTATGGTCCGATGATGTGTGCACCCAGGATCTTCGTTGTAGTCGACTCCATTATGACCTTGACGAAAAAGTCTTTCACACCCATGGCCAATCCCTTGGCAGTGTCTTCGTAGCGTTGGATTCCAATCAGAACGTTGCTCTTGCCATACTTTTCTATCGCTTCTGTCTCTTTGAGTCCAACGCTGGCAATTTCCGGATAGGTGAAGACGGCGTTCGGCACCGCGTGATAGTCGACTTTGATTCGTTTCTTCTGCACAGCATTGTAGTACACGAGCAATGCTTCGTAGTTCGCCACGTGCTTGAAGAGGTATTTGCCGTCGGCATCCCCAAAGGCCCAAACGTTTGGCTGCGACGTTTCCAAATATTCATTGACAATTATCCATCCCTTTTCGTCTGTTCTTATTCCAGCCCTTTCCGGATGAAGTATGTCCGTGTTTGGTGCCCTTCCTGAAGCGATCAATATTTCTTCAGCGGCTACCTCTGCTTCTTTCCCACTCTCTCTGTTGACAGCAACTAGTTTTTTCCTTCCAGCTGAAGTGTTCTCGACGCTGCGAACCTCATGGTTGGTCATTATCGTGATGTGCTTCTGCAGCTCTCTCTTTGCCAGTGCCGACACTTCGGGCTCTTCTTCTGGAATGAACTGCCGATTTCTGCCGATAACAGTGACTTTCGACCCCATGGCAGAAAAGAAATGGCCGTATTCTGCTGCGATGTATCCTCCGCCGATGATTGCTATGCTCTGGGGGAGGCTGTCCATTTTGAGGATGGTGTCGCTTGTATGATATTTGATGTTTTCTAGGCCTTTTATTGCTGGGATTAGCGGTTTTGATCCAGTGCACAAAAAAATCATTTCTGACTTTATGGTTTCCTTTCCAACCTTCATAGTGTATGGTGCGACGAATTCGGCCACGCTGTTGTAGTAATCCAAGTTTTTGGTGTGGGTGAGTCCTTGCTTCATCGCGTTTATGTCTACATGAATCAGTTTTCTCATTCTCTCCATGACTGCTCGGAAATCCACGTTTTTCATGTCCACGGATATTCCAAACTCCTTGGCCCTTTCAATTGTCCTCACCATCTCGGCGGGGTACAGCAGGATTTTGGAGGGAATACAGCCTCGCGTCAGGCATATTCCGCCAGGCTCGTCCTTGTCTATCACCGCAACTTTAATGTCAGGGGTTTCTTGTTCCATAGCATTCACGATTTCCATGACAGATCCCGAGCCTATGACGATGAGATCGTATTCCTTCACTTCAATCACCACGAACTTGTTTGGAGATTAGGAGTGAAAAATGTAATAAATGTGATTGTTGAACGCGCAACCCGCGCTTTCATTGCGTGCTCTTTACAACCGGGACCGGAACTGGCCCTGCACCACTGATTCTCAGTATTGATTTTGACTTCATAAGCGCTTTATCAAGAAAACCAGCATTAACGCACAGGCTCTCACGCTTCGATGTGAGAGCCCAATTTGTAACAGCAACAGTCAAGAGGACATTAAAGTGATTGTCAAAAACAGTTCAAAATACCCTTCCGACCAGGTTGAAAACCTCGTGAAATTCGCTCTGAAGAACGTTCCACATTCCGAAGAATTGGAAGTGCATGTGAAAAATAGCAAACACGCATTCTACGGACGAATCTTCGCAAGCGCAGAGGATTGTACATGCGACTGCAACGGCCAACGCTTCCTAATTGTAGTCAGGATAGGCAGGGCGAAACACTTCCCGTACCTTTCCGTCTATCCGGACCACAAACGGTGCCAAAAGTACGCGGTAATGTTGAACGACTGGAAGGAAGCACTCGTGAAAGTCACGGCGCATGAAGGAATGCACCTGAGACAATGGATAGAGAAGAAACCCATGTGGGAACACCAGGCAGAAAGGCACGCAATAATGATTCTGGGCAAGTACCGAGACACTGTCGTCGCTTGTGCGCCGCTACTGAGTCCCATTGACTAGATAGGCGATCTTAGCGCGCATGTGTGTTCCTAGGTTCGATGTTTGAGTGTGATGAGGATGAGCAGCGTTCTTGTGTTGCGTGATTTGTGTGCGCGCGCAACGGGTGTAGGCCCCTCTATTTGAAGTTGAATATGACTTCTCGGTTCTGGGTGTGCGGCAGTGTGGATGGGTGGTCCTAAACTGGTGTAAAACGCTTTTTGTTCTTCTCTTGCCTGTTTGCGATTGATATGGCTTGTTTGAGGGGCAAATCTTGCGCGCGCTGTTAATCCAAGTATGCTGAAACACCTTTTGCATCATAGCCCAGCAAAGTCGCTCCCCTTTTTCACTTGTAATGTCAGATGTAATGTGTGTGGTAACAAACCATGGAGAAAATCAGGCTGGACTACTGTTCAGAGTGGACTCGGCCCTTTTATTTGTAATGTCAGATGTAATTTTCAATGTAATAGACAGGGACGGTAGTGTTGCCCGCGGTGCAAAGCCAGAATGGTCAGGTCTGGCAGGCTTACTTCGCCGTTGCCGTCTATGTCGCGCGCGCTGGTCATTAAACAGAAAAATAGCGTTTGAGGCGTGTGCTCTATGCTTTGCCGATTGCCTCCTTTGTGCAAGGTTTATTACTTCAATCACGAGTAACCAATAAGCCGTTGGCGATCTGAAGGAAGGCTGCATATGCGTACGTATGTTCACCGTCTGCCTGGCATCGTTTTAACTGGTCATGAATTCAATGTGCCCTTTGATCACAGGCAGCCCGATGGCGAGATGATTAGCATCTTTGGACGTGAAGTGGTTGCGAGTGACAAGGAAAAGAGCGATTTGCCGTGGCTTGTCTTCTTTCAAGGTGGTCCCGGTATGGAAGCGCCGCGTCCTGAAAACAGCAGTGGCTGGCTGAAAAGAGCACTGCAAGAGTATCGTGTGTTTCTGCTTGATCAACGCGGGACAGGCCGCAGCACGCCCGTCAACTATCAGACGTTGGCGCGGTTCGCCACTGCTAGAGAGCAGGCTGATTACCTGAAGAATTTTCGCGCTGATTCAATCGTGCGAGACGCTGAATTGATTCGACGCGAATTGCTCGGAGAGGGTGGCCGCTGGAGTGTGCTGGGGCAGAGCTACGGGGGCTTCTGCGTGACGCATTATCTGTCCGTCGCGCCAGATGGACTGAAGGAGGCGATTATGACTGGTGGATTACCGCCGTTGAATCGGCCGCCCGACGACGTTTATCGCGCCACTTATCAGCGCGTCATTGACAAGAACAGACTTTACTACGAACGTTACCCCGATGACATCGGACGTGTGAGAGAAATCGTCGACTATCTAGAGTCGCATGAGGTGAACTTGCCAGGTGGCGATAGACTGTCACCGACACGGTTTCAGCAACTCGGCATAGCGTTCGGGATGAACAACGGTTTCGAACAAGTTCACTACCTGCTCGAAAAAGCGTTCCTTCGCGACGCAGCTAATCTGCAGATAAGCTATGCTTTCCTGCGCGGCTTCGAAAACTCCCTCTCGTTTGAAACCAACCCAATCTACGCGATTCTGCACGAATCACTCTACTGCGAGGAAACCGCCTCCAACTGGTCAGCCGATCGCGTCCGACAAGAGTGCCCAGAATTTGAGATCACACGTGATCAACCTGTGTACTTCACGGGCGAGATGGTGTATCCATGGATGTTTGACGAGTACAAGTACCTGCGACCATTGAAAGAGGCGGCGGAGATTTTGGCGACGTACGACGGCTGGCCGAAGCTGTACGATAAATCGGTCTTGCAATCGAACACAGTTCCGTGCGCAGCCGCCATTTACTACAACGACATGTACGTCGAGCGAACGCTCTCAGAGGAAACCGCAAAGAACATTCGCGGCATCAAGCTATGGGTCACCAGTGAATACGATCACAACGGCCTGCGCGCCGATGGTGAAAAAGTGCTGGGCCGCTTACTGGGCATGCTCCATGGAGAAAACTGATACGGCACTCAATCACGACGAAAAATATGCAAAGCTGTATCGCGTGGTGACAGAAGCCAACAAGTCGGCCAAACATGTGTGTGAGTAGCGCTTTCAAAGATTGGGCAGACGCGTTGAATGGAGCGCTCTGACATTTGGGTCAAAGCTTGGCAAGCGCGTGGTGGCTGAATTTCAGTGTTTCAGAAAGAGATAAAATAGGCATGTTATGACGGTATAGTGTTGCCGAAGCTGTGGCTTGGGAATAAAGGCATGAGTCTGGAGTGAGCTGTTTGACTTCATTATTGTGCAGATTGGGGCTACACAAGTGGAAGAATTACGGAGAAGTTGTGAAGATTAGCTGGAAGGAGCCAGGGTTTGTTCCATCAACCACGGAGAAAATTGAAAAGTTTGTGCACTCGGAGAGGATGTGTTTGCGATGCGGAATAAAGGAGAGGAGAAGATTCGCTGAAAACCGAGATGGATCTCAAGCAGCAATAGGATGGGAAAGAATAAACAACGGAACACAGAATTCAACACAGTAAGCGCGCCTCAAAGATGCACACGTATTCTGTACAATAGTCGTGTTTTGCTCCTCTACTTACATGACAGAGTTCCATACGTTCATCGAGTGTGTGGCAGGTTCTATGAGCGGCATGAACTCTCTCTGAATCTTATCATCGCATTGTCTTTTCGCATTCTCGCCCTCCATTTTTCAGCTTCCGCCAGGTCCTTGAACGCCATCATTTCAACATGCACACCCGACAAGCTATCGAATGCTTGGCGATAGATTCTCCATGAGCGCGCGCTCCGTTCCAAGTCATATTAATGATTTAATCAAGTTGTATCAATGATTTAAGCGTCCGCTATCAGGTGAGCGAGAAGCCAAAGAAAAGAGAGTTAAGATTCAAATACAGGAAAACCCACTTTTTTCGGCAATCGGAGAGGCTAGCGTTGTTCAACGAGTACAGAGATATGCCGAAGGAGGCAAAGTACCTGATATACTCGTCGATATTTCCCTCCCTCGCATACGGGATGTTCTACACTGACCTATCATATTTTCTCACTACAGTTCAGGGGCTGTCCTACGAGTTGATGGGAACCGTGATAACCCTAATGGGAGTGTCTACGGTCATAGCCAGCATCCCGCTGGGAATAGCCGCCGACAAATACGGAAGAAAAAGATTCCTAGTACTGGGCAACGTGCTCGCGAGCATCATAATCGCAGTTTTCGCTTTAACTACAAACCCTGCGTTGCTCGTGCTCGCTGCGATCGTTGAGGGAGTTTCTGAAGCGTCTTTTTCGGCTTCAACAAATGCTCTGCTTGCGGAGAAAGCTGGAGATACAAGGAGGAACAGCGCCTTCTCCCTAGCTGGCTTCGCGCAGGGTATAGCCTTCGGCGTGGGGAGTTTCATGATACCAGTTGTTGTGATATTCTCTGCATTCGGGCTTACGAGTGGGGAAAGCCACGTTCTGCTTTACGTAATACTGGCCGCTATCAGTCTGGCTTCAACACTCATCATGCTCAAGATCAGCGAGTCGAAAAATCTGAAGAAAGCCCGGGCAGGCGTGAGGGAACTGCTTCCTAAGAAATCGATGCGGGTCTTGATGAAATATGTGTTGACCAGTGCCATAATCGCCTTTGGGGCGGGCATGGTGGTCCCGCTGATGACCGCTTGGCTTAAGGCTCAGTACGGTATTTCAGACGCGATAAGCGGTCCTATTCTGGGCGTTTCAAACATAGTGATTGGGGTAGCAACTTTGGCCGCGCCTCCGCTTGCCAGAAGAATCGGCATCGTCAAAGCCATCGTCGTAACCCAAGCATTCTCAACTATATTCATGTTTGCCACGCCATTATCTCCTGATTATGTCTCAGCCAGCGTGGTCTACACTTCCAGAAGCTTCCTGATGAACATGGCAAGCCCGCTTCAGCAGTCCATGATAATGGGGCTAGTGGCAGAAGACGAGCGAGGCGCAGCCTCTGGAGTAAGCGCTGCATTATGGAGGTTGCCCAACGCGTTAAGCAGTTTCATTGGGGCCTATCTGATTGGCATAGGGCTATTAGCAGCGCCCTTCTTCCTGGCTGCCCTCTTGTACGTCGTTTCAATCGCGCTGTTCTGGTACTACTTCCGGAACACAAGAATGCCAGAAGAGGAGACTGCCAAAAACGTTGCTAATTAGCAGGTTTGAACAGCACACGCCCAAATTTCATCGGAGACGGCATCGTGGCCCAGCGGTGAGCGTGACTAGGCGTTAAGATGGAAAGAAGAATGACAAAGCGAGTGAGTTGTGGAAAGGCAAAGCGCGAATGGCTAGGCTTTCATTTGTTCTAGCTTCTGGTTGAAGACTTTTCGAACCAAAGACAAGGGTAAGTAGCCGTTGGCAATCAGGGTGTCGTGGAAGAATCTCTCATTGAATTTGCTGCCCATTTTCTCTTTTATCTCACTCTTCAACTGCAGAATCAAGTGTTTTCCCAGCAAGTACGAAAGCGGGTAAGCTGGCGTCTGCGTGTACCTCCTGACTTCGGCGGTAGCAGCTTCCTTTGACATGCCCGTTTCCTCGACGAGCATGCGAACAGCATCGTCAAAAGTCATCTCGCCTCTTGACAGCTTGACATCTACGACCATACGAACGGCTCTCCAGATGACGTCGTTGATTTGAATAAGCTTGGTTTCGTTATCTGTTATGAAGCCTTTTTCAGCCATCATCTCTTCACAATAGTGAGCCCATCCTTCTGTGGTTTCCACTCCGTTAGGCAATAGGCGGATTATGCTGTGTCGGTTCGAGACAGCGCCCTGCAGGAAGTGTCCTGGATAAGCCTCGTGCACAGCAGTGTTTCGCACAGACTTGTGGTTCAGGTGGTTGCCTAGGTTTGCCACGTCTTTAGGCCTTGTGACTATGTAAATTCCTATCTGGGGCTTGTCATACTTTGCAGGCATCATTAGAGCCGCGAAGGGTATGAGAGGCGCAATGAATGCTGGTGTCTCCCTCACGTACAGCTTGTCTTCAGGATAGACCGTGGCTATGCCTTTCTTCTGCACGAACTCTTTGGCCTCTTCCATGGTTTTCTCGGTGAACTTCAAAGCTTCCTCGAAGGTTTTCGGAGCGTCCGATTCAATCTTCTTAATCACGTACTCGACTGTCTTTCCAGGTGCTATTTGCTGTGCAAGCCGTTTTCTCTCAGCCTTCAGCTTCCTAAGATAATCTTCCCCCAGCCTGAGTATCTGTTCAGAGGTCATGCCTAGGTCCCGCAGTCTGATGAGCTTCTCATACTTCTCCTTGCCCAACGCCCAATTCTCAGTCGTTCTCGGCAGAAGACTGTTAAGCCACTTCAGATGTTTCTCAAGCTCAGGCATGAGTCCCTCAACCGCTCTGCTCAGCCGGCCATAGGCTTTGTCTGAGATCTGTCCCTTGGCTATCTGCAGCAGGAACTGAAAGAGACCGCCAATACTTTGCGCTGACTCTAGGGCGACTTCGGTCCAAAGCTTCACCGGGTTGGACTTATCAAACCTGGAGCGGAACTCTTCAAGATACTTCGGAGCCCGTTCCAAGCGGGAGGCTATCGCGTCCATCCTCTTCTCCAAAGGTGCATAATCTCTAGTGAGCATCAAAAAGACCAGCCCGCCCAAAATGTCGAAGGCATCAGGGTTGAGCTCATGCAACCGATGCTCGTAGAACGAAAACCGCGAGAACTCGTGAACCCTCTCCATCACTTCCCAATCCAGTTTATGCTCATCGTTCAGCTCTCGCCTCTTAACAGTCTCCTTTAGCCGGTTCAGCCACTGTTCCTCCAGCTCAAGATTCTTCAGCAGTCTCGTTGTCGATCCATCCGGCAGCACGTAATCATAAGGGTCGTGCAACCCGAGTTCCGTGGCATAATCAGGATTGCACTCAAGAAACTTGTCAATCATTTCTTTCGTTACCTCATCAAACCTCTGATCTGCGCTCAACAATTGCCACCTCATTCTTGGACAGAACGTGTGCAGAAGAGATAATTAAGGCTTGATAGACGACGAGTGTTAAAATAGCAATCAAGGACTTCTGATACCTGGGTTATGAAATCCCTCCAACGTGAGAACACGTCGGAAGTAGCGGGCAGCCAAGCTCTTGGAAAGTCACAATTATCTGATTAATGGTTATTGTTAGAAACTCTAGCTAAACTGGCAAAAACCCACAACCTATGCTAGTCTCGAGCATCACGGGAAGCTGAACCTTACATCACTATTCAGGATTCACAAATCATATCAACTATACCAAGTTATTCTTAGTTTCTGACTAAGCATGTCGGAAAAGACCTTTCAAACACAGACAACAGCCGAACGAGTGAAATGTAACAAATGTGGAAAAAGGGACGCAACACACGAAGATCACTTGTGTGACAGCTGCCGTTTCATGCAAACCATGGACAACATCGCAAAGAGCAGAGAGTAAGAAAATCAGACAAGAATCACTCGAACCCAAAACTCAACACGATCGACTCAGGTAGGACTCTAGAGAGCTCCAAACCTTCTTCTCAGATTATCCCTAATCACATCTATGCTTGTCTTCTCTTCTTCTGAAGCCCGATTTCGCATTTCCTCCTCTATCTGCTGCCCGCGCGCTTCTTCCTCGCGATTGTATTCATCAAGGGACGTGTTCGTCCTCTCTATAACCTGCTTAACCCAATCCAGCTTGTCCTCAATGTCGTCTTTCGTCGTCACAAGCCTAAGATTATCGCCCACCACAAAGAGCTTCCTATCCCACATGCGTCTACTCGACTTCCACTCACGCTCAAAAATATCCTGCCAAACATGATTAGGCACGGAATGGATCAACGACATAAGCATCAGCAAAATAACGATCTTTGCTTATAGCAAGGGCATCGACATTAATAGGCTCGGAAAGTTTCACCTTACGCAAGTAATCTCTCATACACAACCTCCAATTCAATCTTACCGCTCCTACTTTAAAAGTCCTGTGCTACATGTTAACAAATGCAGACACACGCCATCCATGTCGGCGTTCAAATTCCATTTTGAAGATATGTGACGCCCAGAACCATGGCACGCAGAGAAAAACAGGTGTTGGATGACGAATTTTCACATCTTCCCTTTAGCCTGTATCGTGCGAAGCGCAGACAGGTAAGCTACGGCGCCGATTACCGTGAAAGGCAGGCTGGCCAACAGAATGTTAAGGAGAGAAAATGGTTGCACAGGATTTCCCAAGAAGGTGTTTCGCATGGCCTGAGCTGCAAGACTGAGCGGGTTCGCCGAAACAAGGCTGGTTAAGAACGTTGGCAAATAGTTTCGGATAATCTCAATGGGGTAATACACTGTGCTAAGAGTTAGCAGCAGTATCTGCACGACTTGTTGATAGGCGAAGAAATATTCGCCATGAGTCGAAGCCACGGCTGCAAGAGCAGCTGAAATTCCAGCCAGCCCCATTGCTAGAAAAAAAAGAAATGGCAACAAGAGCAGAGTGTTACCTACAGTCGCCACTGGAAGAACGACCAGGGCTACGAGCAAGAGCGAAGCCGAGTAGACCATCGCAGAAAGCCCACCTGCAAGCAAGTAGGCCACAACAATGCCCGGCGTGCTTATGGGCAAAGAGAGATAGTATTGGATTACGCCTTCACGAATAGCTAGCCAGATGCGTCTCCCAGTGTCCAAAGCAGCTACGAACATCCCCATTACGACAACCGCCGGGACGAAGAATTGGAAGTAGTTAATCTTTGAAATTGGTATTATCTGCTTATACACGAGAGCTACGACAAGCATATCTGAAAGATTCAGGCTCAGAAGAACGGCCATCAGCCATTTCGTCCTGAAAAAGTAGGAAAAGTCATTTCGAGCCAGCTGCAAAATGGCAAGAAGCTCCGTCATCCGCTCTTCACTCCTTCCACTAAACGTCCAAGAAGAAAAACAGCCAAACCAAGAGTGCTCACCGCAAGGGCCGTCAGCGCAGCAACCGCGATTGTCGGGTTGAGCAGCATACTCGGGTCAAATCCTAGAGCGAGGTGAACAAGGTCTGCCCCGTAAGTGAGGGGACTGAACTTTGCCACGAAATCGTAGCCCGGCGAAGCACGCGCCAAGAACACGAGAGGATACAACACCGTGCTAAACCGGATGAGCAACGCGCTTAAACCCGTCGTGACAGCCACGTACAAGTCACTCGATTTGAAGGCAATGAACGACAGCCCCAGCATTAGCCCAGCGACCCCGAAACCCAAACAAAACAGTGCCGCGGCCGCAGCTATCACAGAAAGAACTGTCAGATTGCCTATCAGAGCCAGTATTATGGCAAAGGGAACCATGAGCATCAGCGCTAGCTCGAGTCCACCCTTCAAGGCTATGGACAAGAAGAGTTTTGACCTTGAAACCGGCAGGCTCAGAAGGTACGGAAGCCTTCCCTCATGCGCGGCTTCCACAAATTCCCTTCCGGCATGTGAACCAACATCAAACGTCATCATAACCACAAAACCCACTGCATAAAACTCCTGATAGTTGGGTATCTGAGGGATGTTGACGAGCTGGGATATCAGAGCGCCGTATATGAAAATTTGTATTGTGAAAGAGAACCATTGGAGACCTATCCATACGGGCGGGTAGATCTCGTGCTTCAAGTCGAACCACACTAGGCGAAGGACATCAAGCATTCTCGTTAGTCTCCAGCTTCTTGCCCGTGAAGCTCAAGAAAACATCGTCCAACGACGGTTCAGTCACTCTCACTGATGAAACGCGTATCTTCCTTTCATAGCACAGACTCGTCATCTTCGGAACCCAAGCTTCTGCCATTGAAACGTAGGCCTTGTATTTGTTATCTTCCAACGGTGCCAGCTTCACTGTACCTGGGATCTTGGCCAATTCCTCCTGGAACGCCGCATCGTTTTCGACGTGCTCCAGCTCAAGCTCAACGATATCGCCTCCCGTGATTTTGTCCTTCAAATTTTGAACCGTGTCGCACACGATACTTTGCCCTTGATCTAAAATGGTCACCCTGTCAGCAAGATACTCTGCTTCGCGAACCTCATTCGTAGCGACAATGAGCGTTACGCCTTTCTCTTTCAGTCCGAGTATCTTCCCCCAGATTGTTCTCTTTCCGCGCAGGTCAACCTGACTGCTTGGTTCGTCGAATATGGCAAACTTCGGATTCTGCACCAGAACCTTGGCAACTTCCAGTCTCTTGGCTTGGCCGCCTGAAAGCTGCATGAACAACTTGTTGCGCGCGTCCCAGAGCTCCATCTCCCGCAGGACCTGCTCAATCAAACCGTTGCGCTCGCTCTTCTTCACTCCGCACATCGCAGCGTGAAACTGCAGAATCTCCGCTGGCTTATGCCTCCAAAAACCTCTGGCCTCCTGAAACGAAATCCCCAATATCTGACGAACTTTCGTCGGATACTTGACAACATCAAACCCCATTACTTTCGCCACGCCTGAGGTGGGTTTCAAAACAGTCGCCAGAGTCATCAGCAGCGTGGTTTTTCCAGAACCATTCGGTCCTAGCAGAACCATGATCTCCTCTGGGTTTACAGTGAAATCGAGACCCTTAAGCGCGTACGTCTTGCCGTACCGTTTGACCAAGTTCTGAGTTTCAACCGCGTACATGAGCCAAATTCCTTGATGATTTACGTCCACAAGAGATTGTTGAAAGATATAAGAATACTGCGCAAACTCTGATGTTCCTAAGGACTGGTGGTTTCTCTCGCCCGGGCTGATATCAAGTTCATTTCAATAGTATTTTCCCATTCAACAACAAAAACAGTCTATTTTCACGCACTTTCAAGACACGAAGACAATAGCCGCGATTATTAGGAAAGCTCCTATGCCCGAAATCAATGTTAATGTCTCGTTCAAAAAGATTGAGGAGATTGCCAAAGCAACTAGTACTTCCGCCAGAAGAATGATAGTGGAGTTCACGGCGGAGATGTATTTCAAGCCTTCCGACCATAGGTAGTAAGGAATTACCCAGCAGAATATTGCAGTGTAAGCAATGGCAAGCCACGCGTCAATCGGCAATTGGGAAGGTGAACTGGTCGAAAAGAGGAGGGACGGTATTAGGGGCAGCAGGGTTACGAAAATCACCCACGATGTGGGCTGAATTATGTCTCTTACACCTGAGACCAATCGTTTGTTGTAAACCGTGAAAAACGCCCAAACGACTCCAGAGAAAAGAACCAGCAAATCGCCGATAATCGCGCCTTGGCCCAGCATTTGAAAATCGAGGTTCGTCGTTATCAAGAAAACTCCGAGAATTCCGAATAAGATTCCCAGTCCTCTCCTGTTTCCTAGGCGTTCTTTCAGTATCAGCCAACTCAGTATGGCAACCCATATAGCACTTAGATTAACAAGCAACGACGATTTAGAGGCCGAGGTAGAGTTCATTCCAACGTACTGGAACAAATAGGCAACTCCGTTGGCGATGCCCAAGAACCACACAACTCTACTCTTCGCGAATTCGAATCCGTAATTTCTCCTTATCAATAGTAGAAACAACATTATGATCGAGGCAATAGAAAACCTCAAAAAAACGAACATGTAAGCGTCTACATACTTCAAGCCGATTTTTATCGCTGGAAAAGAAGTGCCCCACAAAACGCTAGCGATGCCCGTTAAGATGATCGCTCTTATCTTCTTGTCTCGTCTGCTTGATTCCTGCAAGTATTATTCCTTTCTTTTCCACTCATGCGCACTGGTTCAAATAAATCTACTGAAAGACTGAAAGCAAATGCAACAAGCGCGCGTTAGGTTGACGTTTAAATATGACTTGAAGGATAAGAGATGACGGTGAAAATTCGAAATGGTTGGGCCTGCATTGTCTCTGCCTGCAAAGTGGGAACAGTTTCTGAAACATTTGGCCGACGATCACGAGATTGATATCAACGCCGTCGTCAGTGAACTGTGCGAATGGGCCTTATCCGATGATGAAGACAAAGAACAGTTCAAAGCTTGGCTAGATGAGGCTTATCCGCCAGAAGGAGAAGCTGAAGAAGGAGCAAGAGCCGCAGGAGAAGAAGCCGCCGAGGAAGAAGAAGAGAACGAAGAAGAATCTGAAGAGGAATCCCACGAACACCGAGACTAATCACAAAGCCACGCTAGGCTCATAATGCCCGCCAGATAACTCGCGCATTACATTCGCATTGAGAAGCTACCAAAAACTGGCCATTTCGAACCTGTTTTTCTAAACACTCTGCAACTTTTGCTTATTTCTTCGAAAGGAAGCTTGGTGGGGCCGGCCGGATTTGAACCGACGACCTTTCCCCGGGGCAGTGTTCTTAACGCGCGCGCGCGCTCAACGTTCATCAAGGCACACAGCCGCAGAAACCTCGACAATCGCACGGGCTACAGCGACCCTGAATCACGGGTTGGAAGAGCCGTCAAAACGAGAGACCTGGGCTACAGGCTTCATCTAGCGGTGGATGCCAAGAGCGAATTGCCAGTTGCCATGACTGTGGCTTCGGCAAACGAGAACGAGAAGAAACACTCCATCAGACTGTTTGAGAAGGCTTCATGCCACGTGAAGCCCAAGAGGTTACTGACAGATCCGCAGTACAGTTCTCAGAGCCTGAGAGACGCGGCTCTTAAACAGGGAACGGTGCCGGTCATTCCGTACCCAAGAAACCAGCAGAAAAACGTCAAAGGCATCCTCAGAATCGACAGGAAATTCAAGAGTCACGGACCGCAAGAACTCAGACGAGCCTACAGGAAGCGCGTCGCGGTCGAACGAGTCTTCAGCAGATTGAAGAACTTGGCAGGCCTGAAGGAGCACAGCCTCAGAGGACTGGCCAAAATCACTTTCCACTCGCAACTCTGCATCCTAATCATGCTGTTCACAGCTCAAGCCGCCGTCAACACAGGCCGACCAGATAAATCCAGAAGCATAAGATACTTCGCAAACTAATTTAGGAACAGCCATGCGCGCTAGCTTGCCGAAGCCTTCCTTTTGGTAAATTGTTTTGGTGGGTTAATAGCATTTTCCAATGCCTCTTTCAGCAATTTTTCAAAGTCTTTTAGATCTTGATCTGTAGACCCAGAAGTATCTGCACCATTACCAGCTTTGCTAGATTTGTCTTCTTGTTTACCTGATTCTTCGCCTTCACCTTTTTCTCCTAGTTCTTCTTTCCCCTCTTTCCCTTCTTCTTCTGACTCTGATTCTGTTTCTTCACCAGATTCCTCTTCTGACTCGTCGTCAGTTTCTTCTCCTTCATCTCCATCGCCTCCTTCATCTTCAGCGCGCGCATGCTCAGAGTTATTGGAATTGTTTTGGTGGGGTCGCGCGGATTTGAACCGCGGACCTACGGGTTTCTCCGTGACAGCTCCAGAACTTCGTCATTCCAGCGTTCTGGTCAGCAAACCCGTTTCTACATTCTGGAGCCCGTCGTCATACTTTAGCCGTTCGACCAATCGGTCGCCCGTCTGCCTAGACTACGACCCCTTTGTGTTCTATGGCTTGGTGTTCGGGAACGTGCATAAAAAAGAAAGAGGGGGTTTATTTGCGTTTCTTGTAAAAAGCTAGGTCCCCTCTGTTGTTGACGTGGGTGAATCCAGCTTCTATTAGTTCGGCTTCTTCTTGTGGATTATGTGCTACTTTGCATGTGAATTTGTCATTTGCTTCGGTGAAGGTGGCTTCTGACAGGTTGATGTATATCAGAGTTGAGTTTAGTGATTTGTGCCCTAGCATGTTTCTTACGTGGAATACGTCTCCTGTTTCGTGTTGTTCCATTGTGGCTTTCCAATGTCTGAAGGTGTGGAATGTGATTTGTTTGATTCTTGGGTTGTTGAATCTCTCCGCTATTTCTTTGCGTTGGAGTGAGAAGTATTCACGTAGGATGTTTTTTCTTGGTTGGAATATTGTGGGTCGGTCTTTTTTTGGTAGGCTGTTTATCATTCCTAGAAGTTTATCGCTGATAGGTAGGATTCTAGGGTTGCTTCCTTTTTCTGGTGTTATGTTGATGGTTTTGCGTTCTTTGTCTAGATCTGTCCATTTTAATTGCGCGAGTTCTCCGACTCGCATCGCGGTTTCCTTTAGCATTTGGAGGGCGTGCTTGTTACTTTTCCACATGCGTTTATGAGGGTATCGATTTCTTGTTCTGTTGGAATGAAGGGTAGTTTATTCTGGATTGTGTAGGTTGGTCGTTGCCATGTTTCGCCTTTGAAGGTTAGGAAGCTGGTGTAGGTATCTACGAATTTGGTTTTGGTTTTGTTGCTCCATTTGCATTGTTCGTTGTCTGCGAGCCAAAGTTTTACAGCTTCGGGGTTGTTGATGTCTATTTGTCGGGCTACTTGTTTGAGTGCTTGGAGGCGTGAGGCTATTGTTTCGTAGGCTCGACCCTGTTTTCTTTGGTATTCTTGATATTGTTCTAGGAGTATGACGGTTTTGAATTCTATGTTGAGTTCTTTCTTTTCGAAAAGGTTTTTTCTGGTAGGTGTGTTCGTTTTTGTTGCGGGTGTCGTCATACCTGCCTAGACTACGACCCCCGAGAATTCCTTAAGAGACTTTGGATATATGCGTTATTCCTTCATCGGCCAGATTGCGTAGACGAATAGCATCGGATATGGAGTTCAAACGTGGGAAGCGATAAGCTTATGAGTACAAGATTGACGTGTATGTTGGGGTTTGCCGGTCATAGGGCGTGGGTCCCACCTGATCCCATACCGAACTCAGAAGTTAAACCACGTTCCGTTTCCGGTTGTAGTGTGGTCTTCGGCCATGTGAACCCGGGAAAGCTGGTAGCCCCATTTAATCAACCTGCTGATTTGGAGGAGAATTAGCTAAGACTTATAACTAAGCGCTGATAGTCTTTTTCCAAAAGGTGAGTCTGTGAACATAATCCTGGCATTGATGGGTGCTCAGACCAAGCTTGCACAGTTTGGAGACACGAGTATAACTTGGATTTTGAACATTCTTTTCTACGTCATTTTTATCGTTTTCATATTCTATGGGCAGAGAATTCAGATGTACGTGATGCTCAGGGAAGTTGAAGTGTCACTGTATAAACTCAAGTTCATAAAGGAAGAAGGACGAAAAATCGCGGTGGAAACCATAAAGGAGATTGGAAAGCCGCAGGCAGACCCCACCGACAAGGTTGACAGGTTCTTGGAGTACTTCACGATAGGGCCGCAGAACCTTGACCCCGCAGGCGTAGTTTGGAAGCTTGAACACATACTCGACGTTAGAGACACGCGTTTCAAGGATGAAGTGAAGTCGATGGCGCCAGCCTCAGATGAAATTCAAGTGAACAACCTGGAAAACACCCTTGAAGCGGCCAGCGCGCTTAACTTCATCTACAAGATTATTCGCCACTATTACCTGCTCGGCAAGAAAACCCTGAGCCTCTACGTGATAATGCAGATACAGATGATCCTGCCGCTCGTCATGCGGGAAGCAGAAGCATACGCGAGCGCTTTAAAGGCGTTTGCGTATGGTCAGCCGATAGGCGATGGGGCGGGCGCACTTGTCGCGGCAAAACTCATGCACGGATACGAAACAAGAAAAGTGGCGAAAGACTGCGTTGTCGCCACTGTTCCATATGAAGGACGCACCGCGTTCGTGATAAAGGCTGAGGGACCAGGAGGAAACGTGGGCAAACCTGGAGACGCGATAAAGGCGGTCATCGAAGAGAACGAAGGGAAAATTGCCACAGTGATCATGATTGACGCTGCCCTGAAGCTCGAAGGGGAGGAGCTGGGAGAGGTGGCTGAAGGAGTGGGCGCAGCAATCGGCGGACCGGGCGTTGACCAGTACAAGATTGAAGACTCACTGCTGAAATATCACATTTCGATAAACGCCGTGGTGATAAAAGAGGACATCGGCGACGCAGTGTCGCCTTTGCGCAAGGAAGTGTTTGATTCGACTGACAAAGTGCTTGAAAGGGTGAAACAGGTCGTGGTGGAAAAGACGAAGGAAGGAGACAAAGTGATAATCGCCGGAATCGGAAACACCATCGGCATCGGACAATAGGAGACGAATGAAATGAGCGGAACCTCAGCTTCAACAACGACGAGCAGAATCTCGTCATTCGTGCTTCTCGTAGTGTTCATAACCCTGGCGTTGTCACTCGTGGCACTGATTTTTGCAGCAGCCCTCGTGGTCGGATACTTCAACGTCGGAAACGATCTGACAGGCGCATATGTTCTGCTGGCCCTCGGCATTCTGGGAATAGCCATATCCACGTACGTGCTCGTTGAGACGAGAAGAAGACTGTCAAAACTGAAAATCGCAGTTCCTCCCGTGATGACGACTGTCGAGTGCAGAAAGTGCGGCGTTAAGAACGTCAGAGAATTCCAGCGCGGCGACTACATATTCAAGGAAACTGACCCCTGCCAGAAATGCAACGATAAAATGTTGATAACGGCAATCTACAGGGAAGTTAAAGAAAAGGAAAAGGAACGATTCCCGTTCTAGGTCAGGACGAGACAGCCGTCCTCAACTATCATGACCGTGTGCTCCGCCTGAGCGACGGTTCTTCGGCTTGCTTCAACGAAAACAGGATAGTACATGAGAGCCTTCGAAGATAGAAGCTCATTGAACGCTTCTCTGTGATGTTCTTTGGGCACTACGCCCTGCAACCAGCGCTCCGCAAAGGGCAGAGTCCTGAAATTCTCCTCAATGAATTTCAGAAGCTGCTTAGCATACGGATCTTTTGGCGATCTCGACTTGATGAACCTGAAAATCGTAGACTCGTCCCCGTCCTCAACTCTTCCAACTGCATCCGGCATCGTCACGAATGGCTCAATTGCATAGACTCCGCCCAGCTTGAGTTTCGTAAAAGACAACTGGGAAACATTCGGTATTGAAGTGCCAGTGTGCAAGATGTACCGACCAACCTGATGCCCAGTGAGATTTGATATCGGTTTGAAACCGCGCGATTTTATCGTGTTCTCGATCAATGTCCCGAGTTTTGAGGCTGAAATCCCTGGCTTAATGTTCTCTGTAGCAACTTTCAAGGCGCGCTCCGCAGTTGCCACAAGATCTTCATAATCACGGTTCAAACAAACAGTCACCGCGGTGTCGGTCACGTAGCCGTCTACATGTGCGCCAATATCTACCTTAACAACCGAGTTTTCGGGAACCCGCCTCTTATCACCCGGCGGAGACGTGTAGTGTGCCGCCACCTCGTTTATCGAAACATTGCATGGAAACGCTGGCTCTGCACCCTTTTTCTTTATCAGATCCTCCGCCTTCTCGCAGATGTCGATTATCATCATGCCTTCACGAACATAGCTCTTAATCTCCTCACGTGCTTCCCGAAGAATCCTTCCTGACAACTTGAACTTCTCGAAAGCTTCCTTGTCATACTCACTCATTAAACTTCCAACCTACATGGACAAAGCAAGACTGAAATCTATTCACAATTCCCTTTTTCTACACACAGGTGGCTTAAATGTTTAATCGGCAACGAATTGAAAACACGAAGCTGACGCACCCGGTCGCCCCTAGCCCTTGGATTCGAAGACTTTCGGCTCAAGAGTCGAGTATTTGTCTCCTCCAAGATGAAAAATCATGTGTGTTTTTCCCAAGTCATACGAGTCTCTGAAGGCTCCTTTGTCAACGTGGGCGTCAACTATTTCGCCCAAGAATATCGTGTGGTCTCCTGCCGTGAATTGACTGTGAAGTTTACATTCTAGATGACCCACGCATTCTTCTATGAGTGGCGCTTTGACTTTCTTTCCCGGAAGCGGTGTTAAGCCTGTTTCCTTGAATTTGTCATGGTTTCTGCCGCTGGTTGTTCCGCAGAGTACAGCCTTGTCCAGCATGTCCATCGTAGGTATGTTAACTACAAACTCTTTCGTTTCTTCGATGAGCGTGTGTGAGTGTCTTCGTGGCGAGACGCTTATGGCCACGAGCGGCGGGCTTATCGAGGTAGGCATTGCCCACGCCAAGGTTATGATGTTGGGTTTTCCAGTTTTTCCCACGCTTGTGACGAGCACCGTGTGCATAGGATGAAGAAGCCTGTAGGCTGAACTAGCATTGACTTCGACTTTTTCTTTCTTACTCATGTGCCACACGCACCTCAACGTTTGATATGATACTTCTCTATTTTGTCTTTGGCTTTTTCCCGTCTCTTCTGGTGCCCCGCAAGAAACCGGTTGATCCGTTCGGTCAGGTCCTTCTTGCATTCGCCGCACAATATTCCGCCTGTCCTGCATTTTCTCTCTCTTTCTGCGAGCCTCTTGTCATCTTCCTCGAAAAGGTAGAGAAAGTACTGGTAGACCGAGCAAACGTCCGGGTTCGCGCCTTCCTTCCTCTGCTCCGCCATCGTTCCCTTTCCACCTGTGAAAGCGTTCCAGACTTTTCTCTTCACGACATCAGGCGGGTCAACAGTGAATATCGCCGTGTCCGGTTCAGACGCGCTCATTTTTCCTCCTATTCCCAACCCCGGCAAGAAGCGATTGTGAATTTGCGCTGGTTTGTAGTAGCCTAGTTTTGGAGCGATATCGCGGGTGATTCGCCAGTAGGGGTCCTGATCGATGGCCGCAGGGATGAGGGCGGGAACGTTTTCGCCGGTCAGCTTCTTGTGTATGAAGCAGGGAACCGCTTGCACGGCCGGCCAGAACACCCAGCCGAGGTTCGTGCTCTCCTGGAATCCGAAGGTGGCTTTGGCCGTTGAGTAGGTTATACGCTTGGCAACTTCCAGTGCAATGTCGTAGAGCAGGTCAATGTCCTGAACGTCGTAGATTATGAACGTCTTCTCCGGCTCAAAACCCAATGCAACTAAGTCAAGAGCGTTATCATAACCTGTTTCCGTGGTTTCCGCGAGTTTGCGTTCGTCGTCCACCACAAATTTCTCGTCGTCAGTCATCTGGAAATAGAGCCTAGTGTCAAATGCATCCTGCAAGTGTTTCGTGAAAATCCACGGGACAAGATGCCCTATGTGTACAGGACCAGAGGGACCTCGGCCAGTGTATAACACGAACTTTGTTCCCTTGTCGTACAAGTCCAAGACCGTGTCCAGGTCGCGGTGAGAGAAGAACAGTTTTCTGCGCAGTTGGAGATGAAGTTCGCCCGTGGATTTTGCCAGCCTCTGCAGCAACTCGTCGGTCAGGGGTTGGGTTCCAAACTCACGTATCAAACGGTCATAGTCAACCTTGCCCCGAACTTCCCATGGGGTGACAACCATCTCATTTTTTTCCTCATCTGTCAAATTTGACCGCCTACTACCACGGTTTCCTATACAATTCAGAGAAAACGTATTAAGTTTTGTGCGAGCATGTGCTCTTGCCTTTCAAAGGGGGATATAGACCAAAAGAAAGGATGAGATGATTAAGAAGATTCCCGCTATGATCAAAGTCAACCCCAATCGGATGTGACCCTTTGGCTTCCACGCGTCTCTTCGCATCATCTCAGAAGGCCCTACAGTCTCTTTGCCCAATGCATTTGCTAATGAAGCCCGCAACGCGGCGCTTGAAGTATTGTGGCTTATTCCGCCCGAACCGAGAAGAAACCCCGCACCTGCAAGAATTAACAATATCCCATCCAAAGCTGAGATTTCTGGAGGCTGGTAAGCAAGTGAATAGAAAGGCGATGGGCCATACCAGGATGCGACCGCGTGCGCATATAACTGGAGAAGCTAAAAGCTAACGCCGTAAGTCGCAAGGGCAACTAGCACGGAAGCCCGCTTAACAGTGCAGCATTACGCAGACTGTATTTGTTCACAGTTCTCAGACATAAAGATGCAGCATGAAGGATAAAAGGCCTCCCACGCGCATGATTAAGGCTGGACTACTACATTTGGAAGGCCTTACTTGGTTCCCACAGTCTCCCCCACTGCAGGAGTAGATGAAGCCAACAAGACCTGGATTGTGCTATCTGAAAGCCCGCACCGCAGAAATTGCAGTTTGAACAACCTTGAACTTCTAGTTGTCGTAAATCTCTACGATAATAAGGACGTTCTGGGAAAGGCCAATGCTTAAATAATGAAGTTGTCCTCTCAATAAATGCTCGAAGCAGGGAGTGAACAAAGTTGACAGATGACAAAAAATGGGCGAAAGATTTAAGTATCAAGTGCGGCGTTGAGCCCAGGTTTCTAGAACTCGCACTTGAAGAACTGAAAGAAAGTTGCGGCGCCGATTCTCCTACTTCAAAAGAAATCGTCGAAGAACTCACAACAACCTGCCACTTTGATGAAAAGGAGCTCAGGGAATTCATAAAAGAAGTATCCAAGAATTGCCCCATGGATATAAAGAAATTGAAAAAAAGCGTCGAAGACGCACACGGCGATAGGGAAACAGTCTACAATGCAATTGAAAACATATCCGGAACAGACTTTCGCCGTCGCGAGGGCACCATTTAGCATTTAGCCGCTCAAGCACACGACAGCAATGGCTCAGGTTCAACAAAGGATGATGCCCTGAATCTTCCAGTTTTGCCGAGTAGATTCATCCAGACAGACGTCAGGCCATGGACCTGTTCCGTTAAGGCTACCTTCAGCAGACCTCTTCGGATTTTACGACGTCATCATAACACGTATGAACCGCACGCGTTCTGGAGTCAGGCTTTTATTAAAATCTACTCTTAAAACGATAGACTTTAAGTAGGGCAGTGCCTACAGGGTAAGTGAGGAAAACCAAAATGGAAAAGCAAAAAATACTCAAAAGCAACGTGCTCAAACTCTGGGCACCGCAATATTCCGAAGTCACCCGCTGGCTAACGAAACTGCAAAGAAAAAACCAAGCCGCATATCACCTTTACCGCTTTTGCGAATGGGCACACAAAACCCCACCTGAGCTTCTCACCCTCAAGGAAAAAGACGCAACAATAAGCCCACCACCGAACACGGTTGAGAAGTTGCTTGACGAGTTCTGTGGACAACTTAGCGGAGATTTTAAGAACGCCGAGCGCTACAACGTCGCCATCGCAGTCAAGAGTTTCTTCAAGTGGAATTACCGTGACTTAGCCAAAGCCTCAGGCATCGTCAGCCTTGAGAAAGTCAAGCCCTACAATGCGCTCTCAAAAGAAAGTCTGCGGAAAATCTACAATAGGGCCCTAAATCCGCGTGAGCGTGCAATCCTTCCCTTTGTGACATCCACAGGTATCGCGAAAGAAACTTTAGCAAATCTAACTTGGGGACATTTAGAGCCTGACTGGGAGCGCGCAGAAATTCCATGCATAAGCATAGGCTCCGAACTTCTCAAAGGACATGGCAAGGGCAAATACGCGGGAGTCAAGCAGATAACTTTTCTAACCCCTGAGGCGAAACGCGAACTCATAAACTACCGTGACTGGATTCAGGAAAAACTCGGACGAAAACTTCAGCCGAGCGACCACATTTGGCTAGAGATTTCACAACCATACAGCCCGCTTGGGTATGACACTCTTGGGCAGAGGATTCTTACACTCACTAAGAGTGCGAGCGTAAACTTCAGCTTGCACGACGGACGACGATGGCTAACCACAGCCCTTGAGCAAGTCGGCCTTTCACCTAATTGGAATAGGGTTTTAAGAGGGCGCAAAGTTACAGGCTCAGAAAATCCATATTCACGACCTGTAATCGAGCAGCTACGTGCAAAGTTCAAAGAAGCAGTCCCACTTCTAGAGTTCACAACAGAAACGCAGACAGCGAGCAAAGAGCTTGAGGACCGTGTTAAGGCTTTAGAAGCTTTCAAAGCGACTCTTACACCTGACCAGCGAGAGCTTATGGCGAAGACCGGAATCAAGCTTCGCAAAAAATCCACCATAGACAAGGCAGCCAAAGAAATGTGCAAGGATGGCGAACACTGCGGCGAAGAGGACTTCAAACAGATCAACGAGTCTGAGCTTCTGCAATATCTTAGAGAAGGCTGGCAAATCGCGTACAAGCTCGACGGCGGTCAAGTTATCATCAAAGCGCCGGATACTTAGCCCCCTAGCGCGCGCAGTTGTCAGCATGGTCGTGCATAAGGTCAAACGGGATGATAAAGCAAGCTGGGAATGATGGTCAGGGCTTAAATCAAGGCTTTGACAACTGCGACAACAGCTCAAAGGGTTTACAACTGTTTATTATACTGCTTTCGGGAGCAGTAAATGGTACAGGTATAGGACGATTGTCGCGGTTGTCACGATTGTCAGTTAGAGATGTTGAATGTGAGATGTTCTCACTGCCGCTAAGTTTTCCACTGAAGACTTGACCCCTAGCCCCCTACACTTTGAATATTGCAGGTCTGGGAACATGGGCAACTATGTTTTCAGAGCATAACCAGGGTAGACGAAGCGTGTTAGAAAGGCCTAGTTCCGTTCATGCAAGCGGGAAGCGCGAACACACGCCTCTAGTGGCCTACCCCCTACACTTTTCGCGTAGGTTGCAATCTACGCGGAACGTGCAGTAGGAGCGCCTAAACCCCCTGCCCCCTACTCTTCGTGTTGTACACCGAACATGCTCGCTAGATAAATCGATTGCAGAGATGGTTGTATGGGGATGATGAGGGTATCCATAACTTCTTTACTTATGAGCTTCTGAGCGCGCGCATAAAACCAAGTGGTAGTCCTCAGCGTGCGAGAGACCGGTTTAACATAAAAGTGTCTGAAAACAGAAATAAGCATCCGTAGACAATATATTCGACCCGATAAGAATGAAACTCAGGGGCGTACTGGTCGCATTATCCCTTCTCTTACTGTCGACCCTTGTAGGAAGCGTTCTCGCAGGTAATGTTTTCACGATAGAACCTTTGAAAGAAGTAACTCAGACCGTACAAGTGACTGCAGGATGCCAAAGTGTAGCAGGAAATGTGGCAGTCGTCAGCGGGGTGGTCGATTTCTACGCAACAGACACAATGGGGGCTACTATACTTTATGACGCGAATGTTTCCGTCGCAGATTTCAGTTTCAATACGACACAGATTGGAATATACGTTATTCATTTAGCCAACCGACGGTCAACTGGTAACGTGACTGCGACATTGTCTTATGGCAGAAACTTCGCTTTCGTGGAGACATCAGAAGCAACGGCGACATCGCACACGGTAACGACATGGGAGATAGCAACGACTACCTCGCAGATAATACCTCCACCAGCTGAGATAATATCTCCCATTGGACAGTTTGCAGTCTCCGTTGCGAGAGAAACTTTGGTCTATGTCTTAAGTACGGTGATTGGAATGCTGATGCTTTTTGTCATAACGAAAAAATACCAAAAATGGAAAGATGGCAACCCGTCTAAAACACCATCTACGATAAAGCCTCGTCCTTGAGCGCGCCCACAGATAGCGCGCGCCCGTTGTCTACTTACCTATCAAAGCCTAAAGGGAAGAGAATTGGATTATCGAGGCAATTATGTATGAATCCACTTTTCTTTCTTCGTGTATTTCACGTCGAAGTCTTTTGAAATAGTGTAGATGTACCTAGTTCTAAAACCGCTTATTCTTGGAGGGCTTTCGATTTCTTCGAACTCAAAACGATAACCTCCGTTATTGGTAGGATTCTCAGATATCAGTTCTACTGTCTGAACGCCCACTTCCGTTCTCAGATGGTAGCGAGCATACTCACATGCCACGGCTCCGCTAAACTTGACTATTTTTAGCGGTATCTCCAGCTCCTTCTTTCTGAGAAGGTATTTCACTATCTCAAACACGAAAATGCCTATGCTTGCAACATCTGCAGCCACTGAAATCGTAGTCTCTACCGAGCCGCTTTTGATTTCAATCTTCAAAGGAACTTCTTTTTTGTCTCCTTCATTTATTGCCTTTTGAATCAACCACAATGTGTTCCACGTATCGCCCTCGACTGTTAGTTCAATCCTATGAGATTCCTGCAAATCTTTCCCTTGTGCGGTTATCCTTTTTTTGGTTTATAAGGTTTGACAAGCGCACGCGCTTCAAGTTTTGCTACTTAACCCAACCCCAATAAGATATCCACCTATAACTCCAACAAGAAGACAAATAAAACTAAATAATTCTATGTTACCTACCTCATCAAAGACGAAAGAATAAGCACCTAGACTAGTGAGAAGATTGGTATAATAAAGGTAAGTGTTATAAAAACCAACGAATGCTGCCACCAACACGAAAACACCTGCGAAGACTTTCCATGTTTTCATTTATGTTACTCCTCCAAACCAACTTCATTTATCTTGTGTTGCTGTGCTGATTTAAGATTTCTGTGTTTTGGAAGGATGGTTGGTTATTGCGTTTGCTCTGGGTTCTGTCTAACTTTGGCTTGTTTTCACGTCTTTCTTTTTGTGGATTATGACTGTTAGTAGTGTTAATAATATGAAAAACATCGTAGCTTGAATCGATGGAAACTCTGGAATTACATATTGAACCATAAGCGGGTAATAGTCAGTATTGTTCGTGTCGATTACGTAAGGTGTGTTCCAGACGCCTGAACTGTTGGTTTCGGTGGCATTTGGATACTCTGTCAGATAGTCGCTCCAGTAGTTACCCACGCTCCCATTGTCCCAAATGTTAGCCACGACTCCCATTATGAAGACTTGGTTTGTGTTGTTTACAAAGTTGTTATGAAAAATGAAGTTGTTAGAAGAAGAGTAGAGCCAAATGCCATACTCGCTGTTTGTCGTGACGTTGTTGCAAGATAAAGTGTTACCAGAAGAAGATTCGAGCCAAATGCCATTATCGTTGTTTGTGATGCTGTTGTCAGACAAGAGATTGTTAGAAGAAGATTCGAGGTCAATGCCATTATCGTTGTTTGCGGCGTTGTTGCCCGTGATTTCTGAGTCGTTTGTGTAGGCGAGCAAGAGTCCCTGACGGTTGTTTGTTAGGTTCATCCCTTGCACGGTCACGTTGGCACAGTTAACGAAGCCCAAGTACCCTACCTCTGGATATGCATCAGGGTTTACCATAATGTTCGACTGGTTCACGAAGTAGTAAACTGGCTTACCATCCACGAGGTTTGAAGTGTCAATAGACTGTAGAAAGTCGCTAAAAACAGGGCCATAGACGCCAAAGTTGTGTTCGTTACCTACCATCACGTTGTTGGACAAAGTGTTGTTAGAAGAAGAGTCGAGCCTAATGCCATACTCGCTGTTTGCGGTGAAGTTATTGCCAGACAAAATGTTGTTAGAAGAACGGTCGAGCTCAACGCCATAGTCGTTGTTTGCGGCATTGTTACCAGACAAAGTGTTACCAGAAGAAGCGACGAGCACAATGCCATTCTCGTTGTTTGCCGTGACGTTGTTCCCAGACAAAGTGTTACCAGAAGAATAGTAGAGATAAATGCCATCATACGTGTTTGCCGTGACGTTCTTACCAGACAAAGTGTTACCAGACAAAGTGTTACCAGAAGAAGATTCGAGGTCAATGCCATTCTCGTTGTTTGCCGTGACGTTGTTCCCAGACAAAGTGTCACCAGAAGAAGAGCCGAGAAAAATGCCATCATACGTGTTTGCCGTAACATTGTTGCCAGACAAAGTGTTACCAAAAGAAGAGTCGAGCTCAACGCCATTATAGTTGTTTGCGGCGTTGTTGCCCGTGATTTCTGAGTCGTTTGTGTAGGCGAGCAAGAGTCCCTGACGGTTGTTTGTTAGGTTCATCCCTTGCACGGTCACGTTGGCACAGTTAACGAAGCCCAAATACCCAACCTCTGGATATGCGCCAACGTTCACTATCATGCCCGACTGGTTAACGAAGTAGTAAACTGGCTTACCGTCCACGAGGTTTGAAGTGTCAACCGACTGCAGAAAGTCACTCAGGGCAGAGCCACTCACTAAAAAGTTGTGTTCGTTACCCACCATCACGTTGCCAGACAAAGTGTTACCAGAAGAATAGTAGAGATAAATGCCGTCATACGTGTTTGCCGTGACGTTGTTACCAGACAAAGTGTTACCAGAAGAAAAGTCGAGCTCAACGCCATAGTCGTTGTTTGCGGCATTGTTACCAGACAAAGTGTTACCAGAAGAAGAGTCGAGATAGATGCCATTCACGCTGTTGTTTGCGACGTTGTTACCAGACACAGTGCTGTTAGAAGAAGAGTAGAGCCAAATGCCACCCCCGCTGTTTGTCGTGACGTTGTTACCAGACAAAGTGTTGTAGCTGGAAGAATCGTAGACCCAAATGCCACTCCCGCTGTTTGTCGTGACGTTGTTGCCAGACAAAGTGTTACCAGAAGAAGAGTCGAGAAAAATGCCATAGTCGTTTGCCGTAACATTGTTACCAGACAAAACATTGTTAGAAGAAGAGCCGAGCACAATGCCATTCACGCTGTTGTTTGCGACGTTGTTACCAGACACAGTGCTGTTAGAAGAAGAGTAGAGCCAAATGCCATCTGTGAAGTTTTTTATCGTCAGGTTTCTCACTGTCACGTTGCTTATGTTCATGAGCGTTGTTCCGTTCTCGCTTCCGCTTCCCGTCACGGTGTAGCCTGCCCCGTTCAAAATAATGTTGTCTCTCTCAATTACAATTCCGTCAGCATCGGCGGTGATGTTGCCAGTTAAGGTGTATGTGATGTTGTCTGCGGTATAGATAGGAGCAGTTGACGGGCTTATGCTTCCGTCAGCATTGATGGTAATGGTTCCGATTGCCCTAACTGGTTGAACGTTAAAAACTAATCCTGTCGTGCCCAAGACCAGCAAAGACATCATTATTGCAGAAAATATCCTATGTGACATTTCTCCTCTCTCGTTTCAACAATTAAGAAGAGACAATCAATCAATTAACACTTGTGGAATGCTCTTCTATTACATATTACAGCATAACTTGAACGCTTTAATCGTTTTTCTGTTAGCGCGCGCGGAGGAGAAGGAATAGCGCACGCAAAACTTTCACATGGGGTCACATAATATTTTAACCGAATCGTCTAGCGCGCGCACTCCTAAATATTATTCTTGTTTCTTGCCTGCCTGCAGTATTCTAGCCTGCACAATATCGCCCAGAATCGTCAATCCGCAATCCTTCGCCAAACCTAAATCCGCCAGAGTCTTGACAGCTTCTTGGTCGACAACAGTCTCTCTTTTTGCTATCTTTAAGAGAGTATTAAGTAGTTTGGAATCCCCCTTAACAAGCCTATATGGCTTGCCTGCCATACTTCGAACGAAGAGCGGGTATATGGTCAAGGGGTTATCTCTAAAGGCTTCATCAATTCCACTCAATCTGGTGGGCACAACTAGCTTTTCAAAATTGACATCATATGTTGCTGCCAGTAGAAAACCAATGGCTAGATTCTCACTGAAATCCCAAACGTCTTTGTAATTCATAATCGAATGCCCCACGCTTTTGTAGGGGGGACCCCTTTCAGAGAATATTTGATAGTCCACATGCAATTTTGGTTCGCCTTTAGACATATCGAATCGCACCTGATGAAAAAACCGTTGACCGTTTTCTTTGAAGCCAAGCATGATTAGAGCCCTTTGTTTCTCAGCATCGAAGTCATAGCTCGGCTTAGCGTCAAAAAACAATGGAGCTCCAAATGCGAGAAATAATGGCAAATCAAATTTGACATCGTTAACTAGCATTTCTTCCCTTATTCCCTTAATGAAAGCTAAACAAAACCACGGTAATGGAGTATAGTCTCTGAGGTTGATTGGAAGCGGAAGATAACTCCTAAACATATCTTCACTCTTAGTTCTTTCAAACAAATCAAGAACACATTCCCAAAGACCATGACGACCTACGGCAGAGATTCTTCGCTGAAATTGCCCAAGCGAATTGAGATTAAAAGAAAGGGTTTGTCGATTCTTCAAATCGTAAACTAGCAAACAAACAATTGCGTCAGACATCTCTTTTTTCTTTAACTGAACCTTGGGACCAATTGCCACTGCACTAAAGCAAATTGCTAAGTCGGCTTTTTGACTTTCTGCCAGAAGAGCGTCAATGTCGCCAAAAGTTATTTTTTCCTTTGACAATACCTCGAATTTGTACTCTTTTCCTCTTAAAAAGAGGACACCAATATCGTAGAATATCTGGCATAATTTCGTCCCTAGCATCCCAATGTCCTTTTCTGCTAAAATCCAATTTCTCTCGAAAGACATGATTTTTCTGAATTCTTTCTGGTAACTCTGCATTGCGCGTTCATATATAATAAATTCCTTCGTTTGTCCACTCAGCAAATCGACAATTTCCTTTTGAGTTTCAAAGTATCTGTTTGTGTCTTCTACGTAAAAGAAATCTGAATCATCATCATCGATATGAGGTATGCTGTGGAGGTGAATGGCGTATGAAAAAAGTTCTGATTCTGATGACGATATGACGATTTCTTTCCGCTCTTTTTTCAGAGTTAAGTCAACGACTTCTGAGGGTTTTCTTTCTTTGTTGAAAGATATTCTTATTTCTGTTAGTTTGTAGCCTTCCTTTTTAAGTCTCCGAAATCTCTGCAAATCACTTTCCACTTGAATATCGCCCGCTTAATCTTTTCCTTTTGAAAGTCATTATATCCATGTCCGTTCGTGTTTTTCGATTCTGCTAAAGCCAGCGCGCGCGTCCTATTTGAGATTATCCAATTCCGAGCGCGCTAAGAAAGCTAGAGGTCAGCCTCACAGTTAGGAAGGCTTAAATCCCTTCTTTTTTTGCTCTTCTCTATCATGGGAAGTGTCAAGTTTTAAGCTACTAGTCTTATTAAAATGTGAACAACTACATTACGAAATCCAGTGCATCCTGCTTACGGGTGTGGAACGGCATGGTTGAGTTAAGAGAACACGAACATCGGACGCTTTCGGCAATGGGCAGACTCATCGGGGAAGCGAATGTGGAGCGACTCATGAAAGAGAGCGGATTGTCAGATGCGGCTGTAATGCGTGCCGCCATCACGCTGCAGGAAAAAGGGCTTGTGAGAATCCATGAACGCAAGGAGACTGTGTTGAAGCTTAACGCAGAAGGAAAGCTTCACGCGAGAAAAGGCCTGCCAGAACGGCGCCTCATAAACGCTTTGGAAAACCTCGGCGAAGAAGCTTCGCGCAAAAGTGCCTTTGAAAAAGCAGGCTTGGAAAAGCAATTCATACCAATCGCGCTGGGGTGGGCTCAGAAGAAGAAATGGACGACGCTGGACTCGAAAGCAGACGTGTTGCAGGCGGTCATGAAACCGGAAGTGGGTATTGATGAGAGATTGCTGCAGGTTCTGAATGAGAAGGAAAAGGTGATGGCTGAAGAGCTGGATCCTGAGCTTCAAGGGGCCGTGCAGGTTCTCAAAGGCAGGAAGCTTCTTGACGTTGAAGGAAAGACAAGACGCGTTATCGAGTTGACACCAGCCGGCAGGGAAACACTGGAGGAAGGAGCAAGTGAAGCCCCTGAAGTGACTCAGTTAACGCAGGAGCTTATCGTCGGCGGGAAATGGAAGAAGGTGAAGCTTCAAAGATACAATGTAGAGGCGCCGGTGGCTGAGACGTGGCCCGGCAAGAAGCATCCCTACATGCAATTCCTCGAAGAAGTGAGAGACAAGCTTGTCACTTTAGGATTCAAGGAAATGGTCGGCACCGCTGTTGAAACGTCCTTCTTCAACTTCGACGCCCTCTACACGCCTCAGGACCATCCAGCTCGCGAAGCATCAGGCATATACTTCGTCAAATCGCCAAAAGAAGGAAGCATAGACGTTCCCAAGAAAATCCTTGACAACGTGAGACAGACTCATGAAAACGGTTGGAAAACAGGCTCCACCGGCTGGAAATACAAATATTCCACGAAAGAGGCCAAGCGCCTTATTCTGCGAGGACACGGAACATGCCTCAGTGCGAGAACGCTACTGAGCAAAGACCTGCAAGTTCCAGGCAGATACTTCTCGATTGTCCGATGCTACAGACCTGAGATAGTGGACAAGACACATCTGACAGAGTTCAATCAGGTTGAAGGCATAATCATTGACAAGGATTTGACACTGCGAGATCTGCTGGGTGTGCTAGGAAAATTTGCCACCGAAATCGCGGGGGCGGACAAGGTCAAGTTCAGGCCGGACTACTTCCCCTTCACAGAGCCGAGCGTTGAACTTGCTGCGTACAGGAAGGGTTATGGATGGATAGAGTTCGGCGGCTCAGGAATCTTCAGACCTGAAGTTACAATGCCCTTGGGCATTAAGGAGCCAGTTATTGCGTGGGGTTTAGGCATAGACCGTCTGTTCATGATGAGGGCTAGGATCGAGGAGATACGATGCATTTTCACTCAAGACTTGGACTGGGTGAGGAGGAAAGCGGTGGTCTAGATGCCGACAATAGACATAGACTATGCCGAGTTCGAAAGACTGCTTGGAATGGAACTGCACAAAGACTTGGACAAGATCAACGATATACTGGCTTTTGTCAAAGGAGAAGCGAAGCTGTTCGACGAGAAAGAAGGCACTATGAGCGTTGAAATAAAGGACACAAATCGGCCGGACATCTGGAACATTGAGGGCTTGGTCAGAGCTTTACGAGGGTTCCTGGGCATTGAAGAAGGCTTGAAGGAGTATGCGGTTGGCAAACAGTCAGCCGAGGTTCACGTTGATCAAAGACTAGAAAACATACGTCCTTACATCGGCTGCTCCATAGTCAAGAATCTAAGGCTGACGGACAGCATAATTCGCGGCTTCATGCACATGCAGGACAAGCTCGATCAGACATACGGAAGAAATAGACGGCGAACATCAATTGGGCTTTACAACCTAGACTTGATTAAACTACCATTGCAGTACACGGTCACAAAGCCAAGTGAAGTCAGCTTCGTGCCACTGGGCTTCACGGAAAAGATGAGCCTAAAAGAAATACTGGCATATCATCCAAAAGGCCTTGAGTACGGCCACATCGTACGCAAACACGAGGTCTACCCCATCCTTCTAGATGCAGAGAATAAGCCGCTCTCTTTTCCGCCCGTAATCAACTCGAACGATCTTGGAAGAGTCACAGAAGACACGAGGAACATTCTTGTCGAGGTTACTGGAACAATGGACGAAGCCGTACTCAACACTCTAAAAATCGTCACTCTGTCCTTAATCGACCGTGGGGGTGAAGCCTACGCGGCCAAAATCCACTATCCACACAGGCGCTTGGATGTTATGACACCTAGTTTCGACACTGGCCAAATGGACTTGAACGTTGATTATACTAACAGGGTCTTAGGTGTGCAGCTGAAGGCCAAGCAGATTGCGCAAATGCTTCGCAAGGCAGGTCATGGCACTGAAGAAATTGAGAGGAATCGAGTGCATGTGCAGATTCCATGCTACAGAATCGACGTGATGCACCCCATAGACCTCGTCGAAGACGTTGCAATAGCCTACGATTACAACAACATCAAGCCGTTATGGCGCGAAATGCCCACAACCGGCCGGGTGAGACCTGAACAGGGAATGATTGACGTTGCGAGAGAGCTGATGATTGGGCTGGGATTTCAAGAAGTCCTCACATACACGCTCACAAACCCTGAGAACCTGTTCAAAAAAATGAACCGCAAGAAAGAGAGAATAGTTGAAATCTCCAACCCCAAAGTCATGACATTAACATGCCTGAGAAACTGGTTGTTACCGAGCCTCATCGAATTTGTGAGCAACAACCTGCACGTTGAATGCCCGCAAAAACTCTTCGAGCTCGGCAAAGTCACCCTCCTGGATGAGAAGAGAGAAACGAGAACGAGGGACGAAGACAGACTTGCCGCAATCATTTACGACGCAAACGCCAGCTTCACGGAAGCCAAGTCAACCCTGGAAGCTTTCATGGCGAACTTGGGGCTGGAATGGCAAATAAGAGAAACGGAACATCCAAGCTTCATAAACGGCAGAGCATGCAAGACAATCGTCAAAGGAGCAGAAGTTGGAATCCTGGGCGAAATTAACCCGAAAGTCCTAGAAACATGGAAACTGGAAAACCCCACGGCAGCTTTCGAGCTAGACATTGAGAAGATAATCAAGATCAAACAAAAAGAACAGTAAGGTTGCCCTAGCCAAGCTCATTTCTTCCCAATTTATAATAATACGGTTTTAACATGTTCAGAGTTCGTGCCTCATGACAGGTCGAGTCTCTGAGCGGCGAATGACCTCCAAGAACCCAGCCTTACGAAATGCCGAAGCGAGACCAGTATAGACGAATGGATCAGGAGGTCTCCAATCTTTCTTAGGTTCAACCGGGTATCCTTCAACAATCTTGCCCCCTTGCCCTCTCACGTAGTCCACAGCCGCACCCAACAGTCTCACACTCACTCCCTTGCCTCTGAATGCCTTGGCAACAAAGAAGCACACAACTGACCACACAGGCTTATCATCAACCCGACTCAATATTCTCGATCGCTCCAGCCTTGGAAAAGCCTCTCGCGGTGCAACTGAACACCACCCAATCGGCTGGCCTTCTGAATACGCGAGAATCCCAGGAACCTTGCCGGAATCCACTAGGCCTTTCAAAGCCTTCCTGTTCATTTCACCTCGCTGCCGCACAAAATCTGAGCGGGCTAACCTCCAAGACATGCACCAACAACCTCCGCATGCGCCACGCTGACCGAACAACTTCTCAACATCAGCCCACTTCTCACGCGTCAACGGATGAAACTCTAGAACCGAAACATCCCTTTCCTTATTGGGCACTCAGATCCCCAATTGTCTCGTTAGATGCGTAGGCATATGAGATCATTGAAACGCACGTTCATTTATGATTTTTGCAAGGACCCTTGACTTAACCTGTTTGGACAAGTGGATTGGGGGACAGTAACCCTTAACTTTTCAGCCGCTCCTTTCTTTTCTGGCGATGACAGGAAATTGAGCCCTTCATAATCCCGCCGGCAAATCCACGCAGACGGACTCAACGGAAGAGGGCAAGCTTCACGCTTGCCGGTTCTTGTGATGGCGAGTTTACCCAAGCATGGGACACGGCGGGCGCGGGCCTAAAACCCTACGACGGAGAGAGCTTAACCTAGAGGGGCGCACCGCCCTACAGTGAAGTTAAGTGTTAGGTTACGTAGGAAACAAGAGGGCCCGCGAAAACAACTCTTAAGTTCGTCATGTGCATACAGATAGGTAAAACCTGAAGCAGGCAGAGCAGAATTTGGACTTAGAAACAAAAATCGAGCTTGTGTGCAGACCGCCGACGGAAGAAGTCATAACCCCGGAAGACTTGCGGAAGCTTCTGGAGACTGAGCAGCATCCCATAGCCTACAACGGCTGGGAACCATCCGGTCTAGTTCACCTTGGAACCGGGCTGGTTTGCGCGTACAAGATGAAGGACTTCATCGAAGCTGGAATACACTACAAGGCTTATCTTTCCACGTGGCACGCTTGGCTAAACAACAAGATGGGCGGCGACATGAAACTCATAAGAAAAGCCGCAGACCTCTTCAAACACTCATGGATAGCCCTGGGCGTTCCAGAAGACAAGATCGAATTCATCTACTCAGACGAACTCTACGACGACCTGAAATACTGGGAAAAAACGGTCATGGTGGCAAAAAACCTCTCAATAGCCAGAGTAACCCGCACACTTGAGGTCGCGGGAAGACAAGAATCTGAAGCCAAGCACGTTTCAGACTACCTGTACACGCCCATGCAGGTAGCCGACATATTCCACATGGAAGTAAAAATCTGCCAACTCGGCATAGACCAACGCAAAGCCAACGTCGTAGCCCGAGAACTGGGCGAAAAGCTCGGATGCTGGAAACCCGTGTGCGTCCACCACAGCTACCTACAAGGCCTCGCGAAACCGCCCATCTGGCCTATTCCAAAAGAGAAAGAAAGAGAAATACTCTCATCAATAAAAATGTCAAAAAGCAAGCCCGAAACCTGCATATTCATCTACGACCCGCCTGAAGAAATCAAACAGAAAATCTCACAAGCCTTCTGCCCCGAAAAAACCGTGGAGTACAACCCAATCCTGGAAATATGCAAATTCATAATCTTCAGAGAAAACAAAACCTTCACCATACAGAGACCGCCCAAATTCGGCGGGCCAATCACCTTCAACAACCTCAAAGAACTCCAGAAAACCTACGCAGACGGAAAACTGCACCCGCAGGATCTTAAGAACGCTGTGGCAGAAGAACTCGCAAGAATCCTTGAACCCGTCAGAAGATACTTCGAAGACAACAAAGAAGCAAAAGAATGTTTCAACGCGGTAAAAAACGCCAAAGTAACAAGGTAAAAACCTTGTCAGCACATCTCAGGGAAAGACAAGAAAAAATCCAGCAAACACTAGAATGCCTAGCAGAAGAATCAGCCAGAGGAACACCGATAATCGTTGAAGGCAAAAAAGACTTGGAAACCCTGAGAACTCTGGGCGTGCAGGGGCAGATAGTGACCGCAAAAACCGGCGGAAAATCCCGTTTAGACCTCATCTCAGAAATAGAGAAAATCGGCAACCGAGAAGTCATTCTGCTCTTGGATTTTGACAGACGAGGAAAAGAATGGACAGCAATCTTGAGACAGAACCTGGAAAAAGCAAGGATAAAAGCCAACGTTACATTCCGGAAAGAACTCCTGAGGTTCGCGGGCAAGGAACTCAAGGACATCGAAGGCTTGGCAGCCTACTTGCAAACGTTGAGCAAAAAACTCGGCGCATGAACCCGGACTTGTTTCCAGTCCGTCCACAACGTATCCATCACCCTTACTTCTAGGCACGATACGCACTCAAGGCTTCGCCGCAGAAACACTCAGTCGTCAAATGAAGCTTTGACAAAACCTAGAGAAAAATAAGAAAACCTTAAAGAGGATGATCAATAATTCATAAATGTAATATATAGTGGATATTAAGATACAATCTCGTGATTCGAGAACGACAATCCCCGGGTCACGGATTAACGCTAACCCTTAACCCATCACTCGGAGGTGCACTAACACGGGTTCATCCCAAACATTTACCATAAAGTATGTTATAAACGCGAAATTCGAAATAGAAGGAGTAGTTGAAAAACCGGACGTGATAGGAGCAGTTTTCGGGCAGACAGAAGGCCTTTTCGGACCTGAGCTTGACCTGCGGGAACTGCAAAAATCCGGCAGAATCGGAAGAATAGAAATCGAGTTACACTCAAAAAACGACAAGACAACTGGCACGATAACGATTCCAACAAGCTTGGATCGGGTTTCCACAGCATTGATTGCTGCGAGCATAGAAAGCATAAACAGGGTAGGCCCATGCGCTTCAAAGGTGACTCTTGAAAAGGTCGAAGATGTCAGAGAAGCCCGAAGAAAGATAATCATTGACAGAGCCAAAGACATCCTTCACAAATGGACAATCGAATCAATGCCTTCAGTGGACGAAGTGTTCAAAGAAGTTTCCGAAACACTCAAAACAGGAAAAGTTGGAAAATACGGCTCAGAAGAACTACCCGCGGGACCTGGACTTGAAACCGCAAAAGAAATAATCGTCGTTGAAGGAAGAGCAGACATCATAAACCTCATGCGTTGCGGCCTGATGAACACCGTGGCTCTGGAAGGCGCAAAGGTTCCAGAAGCGATAAAAACGCTCTCCAAGGAAAGGGAAGCAACGGCCCTCCTTGACGGAGACAGAGGCGGAGACCTAATCTTCAAAGAACTCTTACAGGTGACCGACGTAAAGTACATCGCCAGAGCACCGAGAGGAAAAGAAGTCGAGGAACTGAACTGCAAAGAAATATTCGAAGCTCTCGACGCCAAAATTGCCATTCAAGAGACAACGAAGCCGGAAGCGCCCAAGCCAGTGAAACGGGAAAAGCTGAAAGTAGAAGTTCCAAAGGAAATCGTTGAAACAATAAAATTATTGGAAGGAACTTTGGAAGCCGTGCTATTGAACGAAAAATCAGAACAGATGGAACGGCTGCCGGTCAGCCAGCTTGCCGAAAAGCTCCAACATGCCGAAGGCGTGGACACAATAGTCTTCGACGGCATAATAACACAGCGAATCGTCGATGTGGCAAGCGAGAAAAACATAAAAAGAATCATAGCTTCACGAGTGTCAGACGCCGTTAAACCTTCATTAACCGTGCAGCTCATAACTTTTGGAGAGGTCGCCGAGGGCTAACCGCCAAAGAAGTCCGTGAGCTTCCTAGTTTCTTTTCCACCAGTCTTGGACTTCAAAAGTTGCTCTTCAGTCACTCCGAAGCTCTCAAGAATTCTCGCCGCCGCAGGCACAACCTGCTTGGACACGTAATACTCCATGTCAACATCATCATAAGAAGCAAGCGTGTAAGGCTTAACCCTCTCGTACAGACGGCCCTTCCCACCGACCACCACGTAGCCTATCTTATCCCCCACCGCCAGTTCCCAGCCCTTCGCCCTGAGCATCTTTGCAGCTTCAACATGAGAAGCCCTAACCTCGTACTCCTCGGCAGGCTTGCTCAAAGTTTTCCAGATAACAAGATCACGGTAGGGGACACGCTTCTGCTGAAGCTCATAGATAAACTGCTGCACAAAATCCACAGCCTTCCTGGGCGATTGCTCCTTCAAAATAATCTCCAACACTTTCTCCTGCACCTTTTGGGCTACGGTCGCCCAGTCTCCCCGCACAACCTCCATGCCCACAATGTCAAGGCGCCCGTCAGGCAGAAGCCCGGCATAGCGTTTCTTGGCTTCCGTGAAGAATATTCTCACGTAGACCTTGTCCGGCTTTATCTCCAGCCCCAACTTTTTCCCAACGTCCTTTGTAAGTTTTTCAATTCGGTCAGGCTGGTTCTCGATGAATATGCTGTCCGTGTCGCCGTAGACTACTTTCAACCCGTCCTTCTCAGCCATTTGAATCGCTGTGAGTATTGTGTGTCTCCCCCAGGCAGCCGCTGCCTCAGCCACGGGCTTCATGTACCACCTCGCACCCGTCCACCCGGCATAACCATAAGAAGCGTTGGTAATCACCTTCACGGCCTTCTGCCGCGCGTCCAAGACACGGTACTCAACGCTCTTCGGCTGAAGCTCCTTCATTTTCAGACGAATTTCATCTCGGACGCGGATGAGATAGGAAAGGACCTCCTTGTAGAAGCCAGGAGGCTCTTTGCGAAACTTGTGATTGACTTCCGGGGTCACGTACACTCCGCCTGGCGGTTCCGTTTCTTTGGGTGATACGTAAGTGTCCGGAGAGAGGTTGTAAGTGATCATTATGTTCGGGTACATAGACTTGAAGTCTAAGACAGCGATGTTTTCGTGCAATCCTGGCTTGGGCTGGAGGACGAGACCGCCCGCGTACGGCCTGTAAGGCTGCTCGACTCTCCTGGGCACAAGTTCACCGAGCTTGTGAGTTCGCTTTATAAGAAAGCATTCAACCCGGAAGCCTGCTGCTGCCGTCCCGACGTGGTCTAGGGGCAGACACACAAGGTTGGAGAGTTGCATGGCGAAATCCAAGATTGCCTCAGTTATTCCCATGATGCAGCAAGTGTTGTCCATGGAAAACTGTTTCAGGTTCCCGCGCTTCGCTTGGGCGTCCCAGTAGTCTGCGAAGTCTATGTCCTCGACTACGGTGCGGTTTTCAATCTTCATGACGCCAAGATAATCGGCCAGATTAGCCAGAGTCTTGACTTTGACTTCTGGAAATTCTCCTGCATAATCGGCCAGATCCAGGTTTATTCTACCGTTCAGTGACACGTGACCGTAAACACTCGCGTGCGGTTCCGTTTTCGCTCGGTCTATGCGCAAATGCAAACCAAGCTTCTTGCACCTCGTCGTGAGATACTGCCAGTCCTGTCCATTCACGCCGTAGCCTACGATAACGTCGGGATCGACGCTTTCCACGTAATTCATGAAGGCCTCCAAGACCGGCTTGTCGTTCCTGCTTTCGTCTGCCAAGAACTGCTTCTGCTCGTCACGATTCGAAGTGGTTGAAATCATGATGATGGGATTTCTGTCGGGTTTAGGAGAACCCTCTTGGCTGTAGCATATTGTTGAAAAGCCCAACACTCGCAACGGCGGAGCCTCTACCTTCTCAACGGGCTTCGGGAACGATTTTGCCAGGTAGACCTTGTCTACTCGAACGCCCAGCTTGTTTGCTTCCTCAGTGGCTTCTATTTCGTGCCATCCACACGGAACAACATCGTTGTCGATGAGATACCGCATAGCAACACGAATGTCATCTTCGAAACAATCTTTTACACCTTCGAAGTCTCGAAGCTGCTTTGCACACCTTGTTAGTTCCTCAGCGTTTTTGCAGTGAATCTTCACCGCTTTCACAGGCTTTCCAAAAAGCCTGCGCTCAACAATCTCAGGCTTCGCCGCCAAGACGCAAGGGCTCGTGGCAATTTCTTCAACAACCTTCGCAGGATCCGCATCATCTGCAACCACTGCATAAAAGTACGGGACAAAACGCCTGTCGACGATCAGCACCCTCTTGCCTTCGTTGGTTATGCCCCAGAGCCAGATTTCCGAGGATTCATTTTTGGCCTCGTAGTTGATGTCTAGGAGCCAAAAGGTGACTTTCATGACCAGCCCTTCGTTTCAAATGATCAATACTGAGCGAAGGCAGCTTTTAAAAGCTTCACGCAAGGCAAACTGGAAAAAACGTACTTAGCACGTAGGGGTTAGCACGCTAATAGACAAAATGAGCCTCAGGAAATCATGAGCTACGTGCTCCAACACGAAGGCTCGAAATTCAACATGAGCCATTAGCCTTTCTTAGTCAACGTATGCGCTTCTCGAGTTTCTTGATCACTGGTGTTTCTGCAGAAGGTCCACCACTTCTGGGAAGTCTATCCCCAGCGCTTTTGCTTTTTGCAGAGTGGGGACTCCGTTCTTGTTCCATCCTCGTCTTGCGTAGACTGCGTCCTTCAGCTTCTCGTACTCTGCCTCGCGATATTTCCGCAGCACTGCCATTTTTTCTTCGGTGGACTTGCCCTCTGGGTCGTAGCCGATTTTTTCTTTCAGCTGTTTGTCGTAGCGTTCTGCTCGGCTTTCGTACTCCTCCTTTGTGACAGGCCCGACTGAACGGTAGGGTAATGCGTCGTACTTTCGCGTGCCGAAACCCATCCTGAGGTTGAAGATGCGTTGGAAGTTGTACACCTTTTCACTCATGAAGATTATGTCTTCAACGGTGACCTTTTTGCCGGTGACGGCTGAGAAGAATCGTGCGTAGTTTTCCACGTGTGCCATCACTTTGGCGGGTTCTTTCGTGTTCTTGTTGTCGACTGGAACAACATCGTTCCATGGGAGCTTACACAATCCGTTAAGGCCGAACCACGTGCGGAACATGGGGAACCAGTGCAGGTTTTCAGCCTTCTGCTCAAAGGTGGGCATGAGGTTGTGAACCATGTCCAAGAATATCAGCCACGCCTCATCGTGTTGAGGACCTTTCAAAGCAAGCCCATAACCGCCCTGCTGCGCGAGCGATTCTTTCGTAACGTACTCAGAGAACTCCAGCCCCTTGGCCTCCATACCGATGTCCTGCAACACCCTCGGGTCAGCGCCGTATTTCTCTGCGAAAAGCTTCTTCATCCGCCTTATGCCCTTGCCAACCACGGTGCCGAAGCCCTCGCCTCTTGCCATCTGGTGTAGAAGTTCCAGGGCTGCCGCCTTGTTTCCAAACCTCAGGTCTAAGCCGCCGGTTGCTTTCTCGTCTATCAAGCCCATCTCGTAACATTCCATGGCGAACGCAGTCGCTGTGCCCACCGAAATAGTGTCCAAGCCGTACACGTCACAGTAGAAGTTCATCTCGATAACATAGTCAGCGTCGTAGATTCCGCAGCTGCTGCCCACTCCAGCGATTGTTTCGTACTCTGGACCACTCACGAAGACTTTCTGCCCTCTGTACGGCCCTGTCTTAGGCTCGAAGTCTTTGACGCCGTGAGCGCACGCCAACGCACAGCCCATCCAGCAACCGTCAAAGCCCTTGTGGAACTTTTTCCTGTAAACTTCTTTGCCCAGTTCTCCAGCCTTTGGGTTGCTGCCGAACCTGAAATTGTTCACGGGCAGAAGGTCAAAGTCGTTCATTATCGTAACAAGATGCGTCGTTCCAATCGTCGCCATCTCGTTCTGTTTCGCATCGAGGCTTCGTATCTCTTGGCTGTGAGCTGTGCCCGCCTGCCTAACCATCTCGGCGTCCGCAGGACCGTTGGTCTCCACGGATATCCTGCCAGAATACTTCACCACTACAGCTTTCACTCTCTTGTTGCGCAAGACGGTACCGATTCCACCTCTTCCCGCCTGCTTAAACCGATGAATCTTCCGCCCAGCATCAAACCATGAAAAGTTCAGGCAGCCGAAAAAGGTGTGCTCAGCTCCCGGCCCTGACGAGACCACCGAGATGCACTGCCCATTTTCGGGCGCGTACTTCTTGGCCAAAAAGTCTGTGATAAGATGAGCTTCAGAAGGCAATGAAGACGCATCTTCAACTTGAACCCTCCCCTGATCACCGTCAACGAGTATAACCACTTCAGACTTCGCCCTTCCCTGAATCTCAAGAGCGTCCCAACCGGCAAACTTCAAGTACGGACCAAAATAGCCGCCCACGTTTGAGTCAATCACGCTGTCGGTCAGCGGGGAGATTGAAACCGCGATGCTCTTTCCGCTGCCCGGGTAAACCGGAGTACCGCCCAACGGACCGCACGCGATGCACACCTCGTTCTCAGGATCGTCCCATTTGACAATGCAATCCCTTGGCAATGCGTTCCACAGCAGCCAAAGGTTGAAGCCGCGGCCACCCGTGAACGTTTCTCTCATCTCTTTGCTGACCGGTTTGCCGGCGACACGCATGTTCGAAAGATCTATGTACAATGTTCTGTTGTTGTAGCCCCTCTCAACCTTGCCCAGCTCGTATTTGAACTCGACAATCACCAATGTTAACACCCACGCGAAGTCAGAACCAGAAGCTACACAGGACACATTGATAGGTTTTTCGACAGTTTCGGGGAAAACCAAAGCATTATAGAAAGCATCTCACGCTTAGAATACCATTTGATTGGCGGGGAATACGATTCGCCGGTGACGAATCTATGATTTTAATATCAGAGGCAGACTATTGAATGTCAACTATCTAATGTGCGAGGTCAAGAGTTTTGAAGATTCTGGAGATAAACATAAAGAAAGGTTTTGCGAAGGTCGTTCCTGAAACGATTGATGATTTTTGGCATTTGTACAACGTTATTTACAGAAACGATAAGGTCTACGCTGGTACGACGAGGGAAGTCAAAGTGGATGAGAAGTACGGCAGACCCAAACGGGGAGAAAGAGTTCCTGTTTTTCTCGGAGTCAACGTGGAAGATGTGGGTTGGGACAAGTTCTTGGGAAGACTTAGAGTCCACGGCACCATATGCGAGGCGCCGGAAACTGTGCCCACGGGTGCCCATCATACGCTAAACGTCACGTTGAACACGCCGATTACCATCGTCAAGAAATCTTGGACAAGGCACGAGATTGAGAGGCTGAAGAGAGCCAGCAGAACCTCCGAAAAACCCATCATCGTGGTCTCCATAGACGATGAATGCTACCTCATCGCGACGACTGCCCAGTACGGAATCGAAGAAAGAGTTGAGGAGAGAATAAAGCTTCCTGGAAAACACGAAGCGGAGAAGAGAAGCGAAGCCACAAGCGCGTATTTCAGAAAGGTGCTGAACAGTCTGCGTCATGTGTGGACGCCCGTTCACAGTCCCATAGCAATCATAGGCGTGGGCTTCGTCAAGAATGATTTTGCAAGGTTTGTGGAAACCGAAGCGCCCGACGTTGCAGCTTCAGTGGCGGACGTGAAAAGCGTCAACAACGGAGGCATGGCTGGAATACATGAAGCGCTTCGTTCTGGCGTGCTATTGAAAACCGTGAGAAAGCTGCGAGTCGCCGAAGAAACAGAGCTTGTCGAGGAGATTTTGAAGAGGCTTGGAAAGAACGAGGCAACAGTGGCCTACGGGTTTGAAGAAGTCAAGCGCGCAGCGGGGCTCGGCGCAGTTGAAAAGGTCGTCTTGACAGACAAGATGCTCCGCGAGTCTGATGACGAGAAGCGTCTGCTGATAGAAGAAGTCATGGAAACGGCTGAGCAGAAAGGCGGCACAATAACCGTCGTCAGCACCGAACACGAAGCGGGAACCCAGCTCAGCGGACTCGGCGACATAGCTGCACTCCTGCGCTTCCCATTACATCAAGACTCAGGCTAATAATGGTTCAGTTGTCTGCTGGAAAGGCGAAAAAAACGCCGTTTGGAATCAAAACTGTATTATATAAAGCCATAACATATCCCTAGGGTATAAGTTTGAGATGAATGAAATGAGCAAGAGAAAACCGTCCATACACCTCCAGAACATAGTTGCTTCAGCGACGGTCAATCAGAGGATTAGCTTGAAAACGATTGTTGAAAAGTTTCCGCACGCCGAGTACAGTCCAAAAGTGTTTCCTGGGCTTGTTTTCCGGTTGAAGAAGCCCAAGACGGCTACGTTGATATTTGAAACGGGCAAGATGGTTTGCACGGGGGCGAAGTCGGAGAAGGAAGCGATTCAGGCGGTTAATAAGGTGACGAAGGAGCTGAAAAGCCATGGAATACCAATCACCAACAAACCGGCTATCACCATACAGAACATCGTTGCTTCGGCGGAGTTAAACGGGGAAATAGACTTGGAGAACGTCGTTTACAAGCTCAAGAGAGTGATGTATGAACCTGAACAGTTTCCAGGAGCGGTCTACAGAATGGAGGAACCGAAGGTCGTGTTTCTCATATTCTCAGCGGGAAAGCTGGTGTGCGTGGGCGCTAAGAAAGAACAAGACGTCTATGAAGCGGTTGGCAAGCTTCAGGCATTACTGGAAGAACAAGAGCTCATTTTCTACCCAGAAGAGAAGGCTGCAAGCACTGGGTAGTCCATCCTTGAAATTCGAGTCCTTGGTTTTGATTGCTTAATCCGCAATTTTTTTTGAGGCTCAATTCGTTTATGCGGTTCGTGCGTAATGAACAAAATGTACTTTAGTTTTGTTGTCTTTCAGTGGTTTCGATAGACAGGTTAGGAAATGAGTGGCGTTGAGCGTTAACACTGCCGTTTGCAACGTGTGTAATCGAAGGGAAGCATTTTTCTTCAGATCCTACTCTGGGATGAGTCTCTGCAAGAGATGCTTCACCCAGTCCATTGAGGAAAAGACGAGAGCAACGATTGCGAAGTATCAGATGTTCAGGTTCGACGACAGGATAGCCGTGGCTGTTTCAGGAGGAAAAGACAGCGTTAGCCTGCTGCACGTTTTGGCGAAGATAGAACTGAGACATCCGAAGGCTCGGCTTGTCGCCGTCACGGTTGACGAAGGAATCAGGGGATACCGAGACGAAGCATTAAAGATAGCCGCAGAAAATTGTGAAAAGCTTGACGTGGAACATTGCGTGGTTTCTTTCAAAGAACTTTTCGGCTACACCTTCGACCAAATGGTGAGGCGCTTGAAGGGCAAGGATGATGTGAAGCTTACGCCGTGCGCGTATTGCGGTGTCCTGCGAAGAAAAGCTTTGAACACAACGGCGAGGAAAATCGGCGCCGACAAGCTTGCAACGGCCCACACTCTCGATGACGAGACGCAGACGATTCTTCTGAACATTCTCCACGGAGACGTCTTGCGAATAGCAAGGGAAAAGCCGGTTACAGACGAAGTTCACCCGAAGCTCGTGCCCAGAATAAAGCCCTTCTGCGAGATTCCTGAGAAAGAAACCGCGCTGTACGCATACGTCAAAGGAATAAGATTCCAGAGCACTCCGTGTCCCTACGCTTCAGAGGCTTTGAGGAACGACGCACGCATGATGCTTAATAGGATGGAAGAAAAACACCCTGAGATAAAATTCACCATTTTCAAGTCGATAGAGAAGATTAGGCCTGCAATTGAGGAAACCGCAAAGAAAGAAGGGCTGGGCGAATGCATCGAATGCGGAGAACCGACAACGAATAAGATTTGCAGGACGTGCCAGCTGCTGAAGCTTATGAAGTGATTTGAAACGTGGCTTGCACTAAGACGTTTGAAACCCTCTCTCCTTCGCGGCAGCATCGCTTTTCAGTTTGCGCAGCATAACCGACGCCTCATTGGCCGTGCTAGCTGACGCCAGTATCTTTGCCTTCTGAAGGAAGATTGTGAAGCCGCAGTGTGGGCACGTTCTTGTCTTCTGGTCAGCTTTGGCGAGCAGAAGGCCGCCGCATCTGCTGCAAACAACTATCAGTGTTGGAGCCAATGCCTTCACCAATCGAAAGCCTTTTCCACATCCAACTAGATAACGCTTAGTGCCAAGAGGAAAGGGTGCATGAGCAACGAACAAGAAGGCAAACCAAAATCAGCGTCGAGTCTAGTTCAGGCGGCAGTACACTATTTCAAGAAGGAGGGTTATAAGGTGGAGCAGAACGCCACGACGCTTGAAGGTTTCAGCGGGGTTTCGAGAGGTTTTGATTTGATAGTCCAGAAGGGACGCGTTGAGCAGGGAGTCTGGGTTAGAGATTGGAACAGGACCATAGGAGTCAACGTGATAATAAATATGGACAAGGCCTCTGAGGATGTGGGGCTGTCGGGCCCCATTATAGTGGGGGAAAAATTCAGCGATCACGCAAAATCCTACGCAAACCGAAGAAAAATCACGCTGCTCACGAAGAGACAAATAACCTTAAGCCTAAGGTAAACACGCTAGATTTTTAAGAACTCATCTAGTAGACCTTCATTCTCCAGTTTGCCCAGCCAATCCACAACGCCCACACAGCACTTGCTGGAATCAGCCATCACTTCCAGCATTGCGCCGACGATTTCTTCTGCACTCTTCCCTGTGACGTCCAATTCGCAGGTTCTTCCTTCCCCTCCCGCGTTTAAGGCATCTACCAAGCACACATCCAATATTTCAGAGGCCAGGTTCTCCATCATCTTGGGTTCAGAAAAGCCGCACCTTTTCATGAGCTCCCGCAGCTCAACAGGATCACGCCTCAACACGAACACGAACGTCACAAGTTTCGGTGGAACAACGCTGACGGCGTAATGCCCATCAATTACAACTTCCTCCTTGTCTGTTTTCTCGACTAGCTCACGAATTCTCTTTCTCATCCTTGATTCGTCGACTATAATTGTATCTCGCCTCTCATCTTTTCCTGAGGTAAGATGATTTCTCAGGGCCAAGTCGGTCAAGTTGATGTACAAAGCGTCAAGCTTGGCTGTAAGCAAACGTGTCACTGAAGTTTTTCCAACGCAAGGCGTTCCAGTTACCAAGATGACGCGTTTAGACATGGGTAAGCAAACCTTACTCGTTCTAGTTAGGCGCGTGGCAAAATAAGGTTTCCAAAATTCTTATTGCACACCTGTGTGCACTGTATCTTGGGCTGGCGAGTTGGTGTGTGGCTTTCGAGCCTCATATTGGAAGGCTTGAGGAAACTCCGCCCACGCGTAGAATTGCAACGCTCGAAAGGGCGTAAGGTGAGAACCTTGGCTACGGAGCAGAAACGAAACGTCCGCCCGGCAAATGCCTATGACACATGCTAAGTTGTCGAGAATGCCGGGTGTGAAACGGTGAAACGGCCGTCCTGCAAGTGGAAAGGGCAAACAGACGCCGATGAAGAATCTACCTGAAGCGCGGGTAGCCCGATTAGCCGAATGCCACAAAAAACAAAAGGCGGGTTACGGCCAACACACCAGCCCAATTTTACTGCACACCGCCGAAATTCTAAACGTACTAATCCAAATGAAGAACGACAACAAAAGCGACTACACCATAAAATTCACAAACAAAGCACTAACATTCTTGAGCCAACACACCAGCTTAAACGAACCAGAAGCAGTTAAAGCACTAATAGCCAAACTGCAAACCCGAAACGGATACAAACGAAACCTCTGCATAGCCTACAACAAATACTGCAAGCACTACCAAATAGAATGGAAAATGCCCCACTACGAACCCGAAGCCCAAAACATCAAACTACCAACCAAAGAAAGACTGAACATGCTCATAGCAAACGCAAGCCAACCACTCGCACTAAAACTAACTCTCAGCATGGAAACAGGACTCAGACCCGTGGAACTATGCAGATTAAAAGTCAAAGACGTAGACACCGACCACAAAGTAATCAACCCGATAACAGCCAAACACGGAGCACCAAGAACCCTGAAAATATCTAACAACCTAAACGAAAGAATACAAGAACACATACTGAAAAACAACCTCACCGCAAACGACAACCTATTCAAAGGCACATCCGACGACTACGGAAAACACTACCGAGCCATGAGAAACGCACTAGCACAGAAACTCAAAGACCCAAACATACACAGCATAAGACTATACGACTTCCGACACTACTTCTGCACGACAACTCTACACAGAACCAAAGACCCATTCTACACCATGACCCAAATGGGACACAAGAAACTAACAACGACACAGAAGTACATGCATTTACTAGACCTTAATGATGATGAATGGACAGTCAAGACAGCCACCAACATCAAAGAAGCCACAGAATTCCTAGAAGCGGGATTCGAATACATTCAAGAAATAGACGGAATCAGACTATACCGAAAACGCAAATAAAACACAAACAACCCTTCTTTTTTCTATTCAATGTCATGCTTAACCAATATGTCGCGCTCAGCTTCGCTTCGCGCTCCAACCGCGCGCGCTAGGTTCGCCTAAAGTTTTAAATTTTGATGGTTCATAGATTTGTGAATTGGAGGAAACATCATTTTGTCATGGGAAGGTTCAATATTGCTTGAAAAGGGCGAAAAGATAGTGACTTCTTGGCGAGGAAACCGAGAAATGACGCAGAAGGTTGCAGTAAGAGGTCAATATGGACGACAGAGAATAGAGGACGCAAAAGAACGCAAGAATGGTTTTCTTGTACTGACAAATCAAAGGCTGTTGTTTCTAGAAGAGCATGGAGTATTTAGCAAATCATATCACCAAGTGCTTGCAATACCCTTAGGAAAAGTCAGTGGAATATCGATGGGCGGCATGCTCTCTCCTTTTGTCTCAATAGCAGACGATGTCGGAGCGTGCATGTTCCATTTGTGGGGCATTGGAAAAAGTCAATTTGAGCCTTTCCGACAGCAGATTATAGATGAATGCCGAAAAAGAAGGGAAGAAATTGAGACAGAGAAAAAGAAAGAGAGGGTTCAAGTGGTTCTAGATTTTTCAGCACTTAAGGACTACATGGAAAAAGGCGGGCTAATACTTCAAAAAATGAAATGCCCAGAATGTGGAGCACCGTTGACGCTTCCAACTGTGGGAAATCAAACCAAGTGTGATCACTGCGGGAGCATGATCTATGCGCAAGATATTTTCGAGAAAGTAAAATCACTAATTGGGTAAGCTTACAATCCCATGGTAAAGTCAGAGTGATGCGATGTTTAATGAAAAAGGGCGGAAAGACAAGTGCTACGAATGTGGAGGTTCTCTTGAGCTTTTTGAGATTGACATGGAGAATGGAACACGAATAATGAAATGCCAAGTTTGTGCGCTCTATCATTTCTACAAAAAGGATTTTCTAGCCAAATGGAAACTCAGCAAAGTCAGTAAGGAAGTTCACTCTGGTACTGAACAATAAATCGACAGCCCGCGCGCTCACTCGCACGTTCCAGACGATACGTCACAAACAGCCGAGCGCGCGCTAGAAAAAACTCTTTTATAATGAGATACCACTTTAGTCCATGGAAGTTGTCTACCGATGAAGGGTAATCCTCTATTCGGAGCATGGAGGCTGAAATCGCTTGAAACAAAGGCATCTGACGGATCTGTCTCCTATCCGTGGGGGAAAGAAACTCTTGGTTACGTCGTCATCAGCCCAGAAGGCTACTTTTGCGTCGCAATAATGAGCGCTAATCGCAGAAGATTCTCCTCACAAGATATGAAGGGAGGTAGCGCGGAAGAAAGAGCGAACGCTGCAGATTCATACATATCGTACTCCGGACCGTGTGAAATCGAGAAAGACAAGTTTCGAGTAAAGGTAGAAGTCAGCCTGTTCCCAAATTGGGTAGGCGGAATCCAAGAACGCAACTACAAGATCGAGGGAAAAACGCTCTCTGTATCGACTACTCCAACTCTTGTAAACGGAAAAGAACAGGTAGGCTACTTGATTTTCGAACGCGTCTGAAACTGATCGCGCGCGCATGATCAAGCCGAAGTTTTGAAGCCCCAAGATCCAAAAGCTGTAAGCCGAGCCTCTTCTAGACTTCGAAAATTATTAAAGCACTATTACGCATATCATACCTTCTGGGAACATAAATGCCGAAAAAAGAAAAACCGTTAACTAAGAAAGAGCGAGACGAGAAAAGGAAGAAACATAAGGAACAGCAAAGCAAAACACAGTCTTCTTAAGCCCCAAGAAAGAACTTTGCAAAACTCTTTTTCTCTTTTTATCATAAAGTTGGCTTCTTTAATGAAATGAAAGAAAGACGCGTCAGTTTTGGATATTATTGGCTTCCTCCATTAATGCGAAAGAAATATGTTTTAGCTTGTTTATTTATCGTTAATTTGTAGCTGAGATTTATGCCGAGTGTAATGAAACGTAAACAAAAGAATACTCAAATCGCACAACAGAAAAAGACAGAACGGGATAAAGAAGCGAAAAAGAAACAGTTGAGACAGCAACTTCCTGCCAAGGGCAAGAAACGTTAAAGCCACTAAAGGAGCTATGGTAACCATCTAAAAGCTTATACCTAGAAGACAACAATACAGCGCGCGCTGTTCTGGAAAGACCGAATGAACCAAACTGGCGAAATCTTCATTGCAGTTGAGGTATATAGTGGATACATTCAAAGAAGAACTTGGGCGACAGATTTGCCCGCCTTAGTCGTCTAGAGTGCGATTTGGGTTTACGCCCTATTCTTCTTTTTCTTTCATGTCCAGCAGCATATGTTTGGCAAGGGTTGAGAAGGTTAAGTATCGATAGTGCACTTTGTCATCAAGGTCTATTATGAAACTGTGAAGTTCATACTTGCTTAAGTGAGCAAACTGTTTTAGCCATCGTTGGAACTGCATGTAGCCAGAATAGCTTTCATGAAGGGAAATCACAACACCGTTGGCGCCTTCGCCTAGGCCTCTTTCGATCATCACGGCTTGAGGTATTTCCGCCAATCTTTTTCCATATTCCTCGATGAGCTTCCTCATGGCTTGCAGGTCAGTTGGTGTTTCGAAATTCGCAAAAGTCAACGCGCATAAGTGATATCCGAGTTTGTTGAAATCCGGGATAACAGTGTATTCTCTGAGAACACCATCCTTCTCTAACTTCGCAATCGTTCTGCTCACGGTAGGTTGAGAGACTCCAATTGCTTTCGCAAGCTCTCTGTCGCTTCTCCGACTGTTCTTCATAAGTTCAGAAATCAGACGGCGCTCAACAGGTTTCATATGCAACAACATGACACTATTCCGAATGCTGGGCAGTTAAGTTTTTTGTTTCAATCTATTCAAGTGCGCATGCAGAAATATCCTGACTTTGCCACTTCTTTCCACGGATAAATCCTCCATACTTGCAGAATAACATCAGGCCTATTGCTACTACAGTTACAGGATAAATGAAGAGAATAACAGTCATGGTGGTAGAATTTATCCAAACTGAAGGACCATGTTGCAAGACTAACACTAATCTATAAAGCATAGGAAAAGGGTTGAAAACAAAGAAAACATAACTCCAGACAGAAACTACAGCATCAATTGTAACGTACAGAATCCCGTCATTCACCAGTATCGTCAAGAGTAAGCTTACTATTCCATAGACTAAAAGAAAATAGACTAGCGCGCACGCTAATTTGCTCATGGCTCCACTTCCCATTGCGAATCAAATACAACTGCGATGTAAAATATGCTTTTGGTTTGGACAAGACTATACCCCAACCTTAATCTGAACACTGTTCACAAGTAATGCCGATGCAGAACAGAGAACCCGATGTATCTTCGGAGTGGCTCATGAAAAATGCCGGGCCAGTTACCAGATATCACACCGCCGTGAGCTTCTTACCGAAGAAGGAAGAGCTCCAGCTCTAAAAAAGACCTTATGACCAACCAACGTGTAACACTTATTCCCAGAATATTCTGGGCAGACCCGATGTGCCTTCTGGATAACTTGCCTGTTTTTTTACTTGCGCGTTCGCACATGGAAAGAAAGAGAGGAAAATGCTGAAGTTATGGATGCATTGGCTGCAGTATGGCGAATTGGTTGCCTTCAGGATCAACGGCTATTGCTGTCCAGCCTACTTGCGGAACTTCTTGCTTCGCAACAATAATCTTTCCACCGAGCTTCTTGATTTTTTCGATGTATTCATCAGCGGACTCGACTGAAATGTAGATGACGGGCTTCATCTCCTTATTGGTCTTCTTGTACAAGCCTCCATTAACGCCTGGTCGCATAGGTCTCATCTGCTTGTCCACTGGTACCGTGCCGAGAAGCCAGTATTCCATGGGTCCACTCATGTCTTCGCTGCCTTTCTCGATCTTCCATCCGAAGACTCCAGAATAGAATTTCTTCAGTTTCTCGGTGTCGTTTGCCGGGATTTCGAAATGAACAACTGTGTGGTCCATTATTTCCACCTCTATTTTCGTCAACACAATGTCTTCGAGCTAATTAAATGTATGTTGCTCATGGCCACTGCATCAACGCACCTTAGGTTTTCGGGTTCTGATTCGACAGGTCCGCCCCAGCGCCCATGCGTGTTCCGCGCGCGCTGAGCGCCGTGAACAAGGCTACAGTTCCCGCAATAATCATCGAAACGATAACAGCGGGCCCTGCATAGCCCACAGCAATCCCCAGCACAACGAAAATTCCCGCACCAATTATCGCTCCAACCCGATTGCCGAAGCGGCCAGAAGATTGAGGGTTCTTTTCAGCTCCACTATTTTCCCCTTGACAAATCTGAAAACGTAGCGCGCTGGCTTGTCCCTAAAATGGTTAAAAACGGTGTTTATTCCTTTTTTGGGGTTTGGGGGCAGTTTTGAGGCGCATGCGCTGTTAGCTTTCACGATCATGCCTTGACGTTCCAAGCGGGCC